>Ga0209771_1000123_pt1 | contig 47208 bp, 46 predicted proteins | sample SaaInl59LU_5_DNA_FD_184639 | JGI IMG/M metagenome (GOLD analysis project Ga0209771, IMG submission 184639) | Marine microbial communities from expanding oxygen minimum zones in the Saanich Inlet - ESP_59LU_5_DNA (SPAdes) (version 2) | ecosystem: Environmental > Aquatic > Marine > Intertidal zone... | reverse complement strand
CTGTAACATTAGGTTTATTTTAATTTTAGATAACAAACAAAATCCCAACTGAAAGTCAGAATTAATTCTGACTTTCAGTTGGGATTTTGTTTGTTATCTAAAATTAAAATAAACCTAATGTTACAGCTTGATTAATTGGTAAACAAGCACCAATACCTAACCAGATAGCAACTACTGTACCAAATAAAAATACAGTTGAAGCAATTGGGCGACGGAACGGGTTCTGGAATTTATTAATATTCTCAATAAATGGAACAGTAATTAGTCCTAGTGGAACCGCTGCCATTGATAATACACCTAATAATTTATTTGGAAGAACCCGTAATAAATTAAAAGTTGGGAAGAAATACCATTCTGGTAAAATTTCTAATGGTGTTGCAAATGGATTTGCTGGTTCACCTAATGCTGAAGGTTCTAGTACAGCTAATCCAGTAACAATTGAAAATGTGCCTAAAATTACTACTGGGAAAATATATAAAAGATCATTAGGCCATGCGGGTTCTCCATAATAATTATGACCCATACCTTTAGCTAACTTTGCACGTAATTTTGGATCTGTTAAATCTGGTTTTTTAATAACTGACATTTTTTATTCTCCAAATATTTTTGAATAATTTTACTAAATCTTTTTTAAATATAATTAATTAACTCGAAGTTTATATATTAACATTATTTTATGATCGATTATTTTTAATAAAAATAACCTATTACTAAAAATTTATATGAAATTTAAAAGTAAATTTTTTTATTTTAAGTTTTTATTATAATTTTCAATTATAAAGGACCTGAAATCCCTTGTTTACGGATCATTAAAAAGTGGGTTAACATTAAAACAGCAGCAGCCAATGGTAATACAAATGTATGTAAACTATAAAAACGTGTTAATGTTGGTTGACCCACACTTAAACCACCACGTAATAATTCAACTAAAGGTTGACCAATTACAGGTACAGCATCCGGCACCCCTGTTACAATTTTTACTGCCCAATAACCTACTTGGTCCCATGGTAAAGAATAACCTGTTACACCAAATGATACTGTAACAACAGCTAATGTTACACCAGTAACCCATGTTAATTCACGTGGCTTTTTAAATCCACCTGTTAGATAAACACGAAAAACATGTAAAATCATCATCATTACCATCATACTTGCTGACCAACGATGAATTGATCGAATTAACCAACCAAAGTTAACTGATGTCATTAAGTATTCAACAGATGCAAAAGCTTCACTAACACTTGGTCGATAATAAAACGTCATTGCAAACCCAGTTGCTACCTGAACTAAGAAACAAACAAGTGTAATACCACCAAAGCAGTAAAAAATATTAACATGCGGAGGAACATATTTACTAGTAATATCATCAGCAATTGATTGAATCTCTAAGCGTTCTTCAAACCAGTCGTAAACTTTACCCATAATTCTTTTTTTTTTAATTTTCACAATTAGGCTTTCTTGAGATAAATGCCAAGAACCAGATTCGAACTGGTGACACGAGGATCTTCAATCCACTGCTCTACCAACTGAGCTATCCCGGCTTTTATACAATAAATATAGCTAAATAAGTTTTGTTTGTAAAGTTTTATGATAATTTTCAACTTTATATTTTGTAGGATCCCACTATAAAAATAGTACCTTAATTTCATTTTTGGTAAAATTTAATTAAAATACAAAAAGTTTGAAGACAAAATCAAAAAAATATTTTGAAAATTTGTAGTATAATCAATTATATAACAAATAATTATTAAAAATTTCATTTTTAAAAACTTAATTAACCCTTAAAAATAAAAAAATGACTGCATCTTTATCAAATTTTTTCCTTAGTTTAGTTGCTGGTGGACTAGTTGTAACTGCTATTGCACTTGCTGTTATTTTCGTAAGTACAGCTGATCCGCTTAAACGTTCATTGTAAAATACTATTCTTACAACTAGGATTGGAATCGTTTATTTATATTTTTGAAATTTACTAGATGAGTTTCTAAATTAAACGTTTTACAATTCCTAGTTAATTAAAATTTTTGGCAAATTTAAAATTTAGTAAATTTTTTCTAGACGGTTTATTATAACCTATTTGCATAATTTAATTAAATTGTTTAGAATTCATTAATCTCAAATACAAAAAATATAAACACAACAGTGTTAAGATGATAAATATTTCATATAGTCCAAGTTTTTTATTAAGTGTTCTTTTAATCATTGGTTTATTATTATTTTACTCATTAAAAATTATTAGGCCTGAAGTTTCGAAAGAAGAAGATATTTTTTTAACCAGTCTTGGTTTACTTTATAGTTGTATACTAATTATTCATGGTTGGCGTCTCGATCCTATTTTATTCTTTAGTCAAGTTCTTTTAGTAGTATTTGTTCTGGCTGTTGGTTGGGAAAATATTCGATTAAGAGGTTTACTGGTAAAACGCTTAAGTCGCGACAAAGACCGCTTTAATAAATATTAAGTTTTCTAAACTCTAATAAATTTAACACTCAACTTCAAATTAATATTAAGAATAAATGTAAAGGGATTTTATAACTTAATAAATCGCCTCATACAATATATTTGATTTTTTTATCTTGGTTTCCCTAATATAACATAAATATCAACAGAAATAAAATTTTAAATTTCATGAATAAAAAATACTTTAGTGCGTTTCTATTATCAGGTTTTTGTACCTTAACTCTATTTAATTTTGCTAGTTCGGCAATCGAATTAGATGAAGCAACTAGGACAGTAGTTAGTAATAAATCAGGTAAAACAGTTGTATTAACCCCAGAACAAGTAAAAAAAGGTAAACGTTTGTTTAACGCTTCTTGTTCAGTTTGTCATACTGGTGGTATTACAAAAACTAATCCTAACGTAGGTCTAGATCCTGAAGCATTAAGTTTAGCTACGCCACCACGTGATAATATTGAATCACTTATTGATTACATGAAAAACCCAACAACTTACGATGGCTTAGAATCAATTGCCGAAATTCATCCAAGCATTGAAAGTGCGGACATTTTTCCAAAAATGCGTAATTTATCAGAAGATGATCTATATGCAATTGCTGGTCATATTTTACTTCAACCAAAAGTTGTTTCAGAAAAATGGGGTGGTGGTAAAATTTATTATTAAATAAAAATTTAAATTAATTTTTATTTTTAAAATGAATCAAAAATAAATGTAATTGAAATAATACTTATTCATTTTCTATTGCTTTTTTGATATTCGAAGTTTTATAAAAAACACTTTATTAGTTTTTTTTTACTAATTTTTTTATACACATATATATATATATTTATTTTTTGAGGTTTTTCAATGAAAAAATTTGCTCTTAATTTAGGAATGTTGTTTGGTGCTTGTATTCTTTTAAGTTTCCAAGCCCCTAGTTTTGCTGCTGATATCGAAAATGGTGAAAAAATTTTTACAGCGAATTGTTCTGCATGTCATGCTGGTGGCAATAATGTAATTATGCCAGAAAAAACTCTTAAAAAAGAGGCTTTAGAACAATATGGTATGAAAAGTGTTGATGCAATTACTTATCAAGTAACAAACGGTAAAAATGCAATGCCGGCTTTTGGTGGTCGTTTAAGTGACAGTGATATTGAAGATGTAGCAAATTATGTTTTATCACAAACTGAAAAAGGTTGGGACTAAAAATAAAATTTAGAAAAATTTTTAACTCTTATTAAAAATCTTTAACAAAAGTTAAAAATTTTTCTAAATTTTATTGTTTATTAAAAATCAAAAAATTGTTCACATGCTTTCGATTTATATCTATTTGGATTTTCGATAATACAAATAAATCTTTTAACTGTAACATTTTCAATTTTTGCCCAATGAATTAAACCTAATTCTAATTCTTTACGGATTGCTGAAACAGAAACAAAAGCGGCACCAAGACCAGATTGGACAGCGTTTTTGATCGACTCAATTGAATTCAACTCCATTTCTATTTTAAATCTTCTTGTATCAATCTCATTTTGTTGTAATATATCATCAATAACACGTCGAATAGTGGAATTTTTATCTAAAGTAATAAATTGTAAAGAATACAAATCATCTTTTTTAATTTTGGTAACTTCAGAAAAAGAATGAGATTTTGGTAAAATAAGAGCTAGTTCGTCTTCGGCATATGGGGTAATTTTTAAAATATCGTTTAGTTCATATGGAATTGCCCCCCCAATTATACCAATATCAATTTGACCATTAGCAACAGCCCAAGCTACTCTACGTGTTGAATGGACTTGTAGTTGAATTGTTACTTGAGGATATCTTTGTCTAAATAAACCTATTAAACGTGGAACAAGATACGTTCCAGTTGTTTGACTTGCACCAACAATTAATGTTCCACTTTGAAGATTTCGAAGATCAAGTAAAGCGCGATAAGTTTCTTCACAAAGTCCCAAAATTCTATTTCCATATCTTAGTAATAATTGACCAGAATCAGTTAATTTAACTGTATTTTTTTGTCGTTCAAATAACGCAAAGTTTAATTTTTTTTCTAAATTTTTAATTTGCAAGCTTAACGCAGGTTGTGATAAATATAAACTTTCAGCCGCTTTTTTAAAACTACCCTCAATTGCAATTGCTCTTAAAATTCGTAACTGATCAAGTGTAAAAGGCAAATCACTCATATTAGAAATTTAAAATGAATTAATTTTATATTTATAATATCTTCTTTTAATTTAGAAATATAGTATAATAATAGAAAAACGTTATTTCTCTTTAATATTTTTAACTTGAAAAATTTTAATTCGAAATAAATACTTTGTAAATATTTTAATTTATTATAAAGGAGTTCTTAATATGGATCCACGTCTTCTTATAGTTCTTGTACCTGTTTTAGCTGCTGCATCTTGGGCTTTATACAATATTGGTCGAGTAGCTTTACAACAATTAAATCGAGCACTTGCATCACGTTAACGTTAATTAATAACAATAAAGTAAGATTCTATTTACTTACTCGCCAAGCAAAAGGATTAACGTAAAATAACTTAACTAGTTAAGTTATTTTACGTTAATCCTTTTGCTTGGCGAGTAAGTAAATAGTTTAAAAGTCTAAAGGACTAATATTTGTTTGACTAAAATTACCCGTATAAACATGATTTAATCGAAGTTTCAACCATGTTATAAAAGTTTTACTAGTTGAAACTATAGCAATTGGGTTATTTGGCAATTTTCCTTTAAGTGATTGAAATTCTGAGGCTTCTAAAAATTTAGGGTTTTCTAATATCCAAAAATTTACTGGTGGTTCTCCATTAAAACCACCTGGTATAACCAACATATTTGATTTGCCATTAAGACTTTGAAGCCGTTCTCGTAAAATTTCCTCTAATGGTTCCTCGTCACATAAGAACTGTTTACTTCCTACCACAAAATAATATTTAATGGACATATATTATAGACTTTAAATTTAAATTATAATTTAAAAATATTATACTACTTTTATTACTATTATGGTTAAAATTTTTTTATCTTATATATTTTGACAAAAAGTTTTAGTTTATTAAAAATCTAATAATAATAAATTAAAAACAAAAAGTTTTTATGGAATACGCGATTATAGAAGCAAGTGGGCGGCAATTTTGGATTGAACCACGCAAATACTATACAATGAATCATGTTCCACTAAAGCGAGGAACAAAAGTCATTTTAAATAACATTTTATTAGTAAATCAAAATGATGAAATGCAATTAGGTTTTCCTTATCTAAATAATGTTAAAATAGAAGGAATAATTTTAAATCATTTTGATGGTCAAAAAGTTTTAGTTTATAAAATGAAACCAAAAAAGAAATACAAAAGAAAAAATGGACATAGACAAAAATTAACAAAATTATATATTGATAAAATTAGTTTATAGTAGACAACCAATAAATATCTAAAAATTTTAAGGAGAAAAGAATGGCTCACAAGAAAGGTGCTGGGAGTACAAAGAATGGACGTGATTCAAATTCAAAGCGTTTAGGGGTAAAATGCTTTCAAAATCATAAAGTTTCTAAAGGTTCAATTATTATTAGACAAAGAGGTTTAAGGGTTAAAGCTGGTGAAAATATTGGAATTGGTAAAGACTTTACATTATATGCCCTTGAAGCGGGTCTAGTTAAATTTAAAAAGTCACGTAACAAAACAATTGTTAGCATTGAAAACTGTAATTTTCTTAATGTTGAAGTATAATAACATAAAAAGACTTAGGCGAAAAAAATATAAATTATTCATAACAAAAGACAACTTGACTTTTTTATAAAAGATAACTTATTATTAGAAGAAAGTGTATATCCAGAGGGCAATTAAACCGGAAAGGTGGCAGATAAAGCCAGCTTAACTTATAATTGGCAGATGAACAAAACTGGTTTGCGGCAGTCAATCAGCGACTGATTTCGTTCGAATTATATTCAAAGCAACAAATGAGATACCATGATACTGTTTGCATTGAGCTTTGTATTGTATCAGCGTCATGTGAAGCGCTTGTTCAATAACAAAATTCATATCTTTTGCGAACCGAGTTTATGTCAACACAAAAGTTATAAATAAAAATTGCATAACTTATAAAAACTTTTTTGTAGGTGAAGAATCTTACAAATGATCTTTATATAATTATCTAGACTTATAATCATATTTCATAATAACTTTAAAACCATTTATTTTAAAGAAATTAAATGTAAGAATAAATAACTAATAATATTAGATCATTTCGTTTTTAGAAGCCCGAAAACAAATTTAAAGTAATTTAAAATTTAATTAATTTTATTAAAAAAGTTTGTGTTATTCAGAAAAGGTTTTTATTAAAAAAATAAAACTAATTGAAAATGGAGAGTTCTCAAATTATCCCTCAGTGGATTTATGAGAAAAATATAAATAGTTTAATTTTTAGATTGTGAAGTAAATTATTAAAGTCTTCATATTAGGCTTTTAATATACCCATAGTATTTTTATTAAAAAATAATATGTTTGAAAGATTTACAGAAAAAGCATTACGTGTAATTTTACTTGCACAAGAAGAGTCAAGACGTACTGGTCATAATTTTGTTGGAACGGAACAAATTGTTCTTGGTTTAATAGGAGAAGGAACAGGAATTGGTTCAAGAGCATTACGAAACGCTGACGTTAAATTGTCTGATGCTCGTCGTGAAGTAGACCGCTTAATTGGCAGAGGAACAGGTTTTGTTTCAGTTGAAATTCCTTTTACCCCACGCGCAAAAAGTATTTTAGAACAATCATTACAACAAGCCCGCGCATTTACTCATAGTTACATTGGTACCGAACATTTGTTACTTGCTTTGCTTGAAGATGAGGAGGGGGTAGCTGCTCAACTTTTATTAAATTTAAAGGTTGATCTTGGAAAAGTTCGTAGAATTTTATTACAAGAAATTGGTGAGCTTGCTGATGCAGCAAGTGTAATAATTAAAAGACGTGAAGAAGAAATTGAAAGAAAAATTCAAGAAATAATTGAAAATGATAGAAAAAGAGCTGCACAAGCTGCAGAAGATGAATCAGAGCGTAAAGCAAAAATTGAGGACTTTAAACGTCGCATGAGTGCTAAAATGCCTGATTTAGATCTTGAAGCAATTTTTAGAGACACCGAAGTAAAAAAACAAGAGATAAGGGAGGAAATAAGAGAACAATTAAGAGCCCGATTTGATACAGAAGATTTTCGCGATTTCTTTGTAAAAGAATTAGATGACATTTTTGAAGAGGAAAAAAGCGAAGAAGTGATGATCGTAGTGGACACACCGGTATTAAATGAGTTTAGTACTAATCTATCGGCAATGGTTGAAGATGGAAGTGTTGACCCCGTTATTGGACGAGAAAAAGAAGTTGAACGAGTTACTCAGATTTTAAGTCGTCGACGTAAAAACAATCCAATTTTAATTGGTGAGCCAGGTGTAGGTAAAACCGCTGTTGCTGAAGGATTAGCATTGCGAATTGCAAATCAAGAGATTACACAAGGTTTAGCAAATCGTGAAGTTGCTGTTCTTGATGTTGGTCTTTTAATTGCAGGAACAAAGTATCGTGGTGAATTTGAAGAACGTATTAAACGAATTATGGAAGAAATTAAAAGGAAAAAAACCATGATTCTTGTAATTGATGAAATTCATACAATTATTGGTGCTGGGTCTGCAGAAGGTTCGTTGGATGCTGCAAATATTTTAAAACCTGCCTTATCAAGAGGAGAACTCCAATGTATTGGTGCAACAACACTTGATGAATATCGTACAATTGAGAAAGATCCGGCATTGGCAAGAAGATTTCAACCTGTTTATGTAGACGAACCAAGTCCAGCGGAAACTCTTACAATTCTTCAAGGTTTAAGAACAAGTTATGAAGGATTTCATAATGTTCGAATACCCGATTTTACTCTAAAGAGAAGTATTGAACTAAGTACAGGATATATTAAAGATCGATTTTTACCGGATAAGGCAATTGATTTAGTTGATGAAGCTTCCGCTAGAGTAAAAATTATCCGAGTGAGTAGTGATGATCCAGAGGTTAAGGTGCATGAAAAAGATCTACAACGAATCTTAGCGGATAAAGATCGTGCGCTTCGTGGGCAAGATTTTGAACTTGCAATGGAAATACGCGATGCTGAAATGACCTTAAGAACGAGAATTACGGCAATGATAAAAAATCTAGAAACAACAAAAGAGGGAGAGCTTGAGTATCAAAAAGTTTTACCTGCTGTACACGAAGAACACATTGCTGATATAATTTCGTCTTGGACGGGAATTCCACTAAATAAACTTGGTGCAGCTGAAGCAGATAAATTAATACGTATGGAACGTGAGCTACATCAACGTGTTATTGGACAAGAAGAGGCTGTAACAAAAATTTCTAATGCTGTAAAACGATCGCGTGTTGGTATTTCTAACCCTGATCGACCAATTGCTAGTTTTTTATTCTGTGGACCAACTGGGGTAGGGAAAACGGAATTGACAAAAGCTTTAGGTGATTATTTCTTTGGTTCAGCCGATACAATAGTTCGTCTTGATATGTCAGAATATATGGAGAAGCACACGGTTGCACGTTTAATTGGATCCCCTCCTGGATATGTGGGTTATAATGAAGGTGGACAATTAACAGAGGCTGTTCGTCGTAGACCCTTCAGTCTAGTTTTATTTGATGAAGTTGAAAAAGCACATCCAGATATTTTTAATTTATTATTACAAGTTTTAGATGATGGGCGATTAACTGATTCACAAGGTAAAGTTATTGACTTTACAAATACGATTATTGTAATGACATCAAATTTAGGTTCAAAACACCTTGATTCACATTTCAATAAAAATGTTTCTATTATAGATAATGAATCAGAAAAAAGTGATTCGAATACAATTGACTCAAGTTTTGATGAATATAAAGCTCCAACGTTTTTCTGGGAAGATTATAAGGAGTTTGTAAAACAAGACGTTAAGGAAAAAGAATTAACACTTGCTGAAATAAATTCATCGGATGCAGAGTATGATGCAGAAATGAAACAACAATTAGAAAAGGATATTGAAAAATATTATCAGGAATACGAGAAACAAGAACTTGAAGACGAAAAATTCAAAGAGTTAGATGCTAAGATTGCTTTAGATGATGAAGATGAAGCTGAAGATGATGAAGTTCGGAATTTAGTACTTGGTGAAGTTAAATCTTTTTTCCGTCCTGAGTTTGTCAACCGTATCGATGATATTATAGTTTTCCATCCATTACGAAAATCGGATGTTACTCAAATTTTAGAAATTTTAATTAATCAATTATCAAAACGATTAAGAAAGAAAAATGTTGTTTTACATATTGATGATGATGCTAAACAAATTTTAATTGATGAAGGTTTTGATCCGGCTATGGGTGCGCGACCTCTACGTAGATCAATTCAACAAAATATTGAAAATCAAGCTGCACAAGCGGTATTAGAAACACCGGTTAAAACCATTCGAAGTTTGCTTTTGGCAGTAAGACATCCATATTATTTAGATATTAAACCTGGACAATCAAAAATTAAATTATACGTTTTTCCTCTTCCATCTTTTATTCTTAATAAATTTAATAAAGATATTATTAGTAACATATATAATGAAAAAGCAGTGGGATTTTATGCAAATATTGTTAAAGGATGGTTAAAAGAAGGGGGACCATATATTGAAAAACGATTAGGAAGATATTATGAATATGATACAAGTTTTTGTGAAATTCCAGTTCAAGAAAATTTAGCTGTTGAATATGCTATTCATAAAGCAAAACGACCAGTAACAAGAGAAGAAATAATTGGAAAAGGTCCGAGGCCGGATTGGAAAGAGCCTGAGGAAGATGATTGGTAAAACTCCAGTTCGAGTTAGTCAAACAACGAGAAAAGTTCGAGAATAAGAAAAAAATGGACAAAGAAAGTTTAAGTTTAATATTTATTTTTCAAGTCCTAATTTCCAATTCGCAAGAGACACTCAAAAGCTTGTTTACAAATTGGAGAGATATTAGTCACAGATGATAAAATATATCTAGAAATAATTTAGGTACTGATAAAAATTACTGTTTTTAATAATTCTTTAGTTAACAAATGGGAAGTTATTCTAAGTCACAATATTTTGGTGGAAATAATCGAACTATTTTATCGTTGACAACATTTTAACCCATAAACTATCAAAAACGAATAATATGGTAAAAAATAATTAAAAGATTCAGTTAATAATCGGAGTTTTAATTAAAATTAAAAAAATATGGTTTTAATTAAAATTAAAACTCCGATTATAAGCATTTATAATAACTTTGTTATTTAAAAATTATCTTGACTTTTCGTTTTATTACTAAAACTTGGGTATTTCCTGTTTCATTCGATTTTAGGTATATTCTTGTCTCATATTCAAAAAGAAGAACTTAATTAATGGCCAGAAACTATAAGTCTTATATTGTTTTAAAACAATATAAGACTTATAGTTTCTGGCCATTAATTAAGTTCTTCTTTTTGAATATAAGTAAATAAAAAAGCCATGCTTAAACCAGGGAATACAATCCCAACAACGGGTACAAGAATTGCGGGTAAATACGATGCTGCCATAATTTTATATATTTTTTTTATTTTAATTATACTTTCTATAAATTATAGTTCATTTACCATTATTAATGTAAAATTTTTAAGAAAAATTAAAAAACTTTGTTAAAGAATTATTAAAACCGAGTTGAATTGTTCCTACTGGCCCGTTTCTATGTTTTGCAATAATTAGTTCTGCAATACCTTTATTTTCAGTTTTCTCATAATAATATTCATCTCTGTACAGCATTAATACAATATCAGCATCTTGTTCTATTGAATTGTGTAAAATAAAACTATTATAAAAAAAGGACTTGGAACTATTAACCTCAAAATCACAAACTATCTTTAATCCTGTATAAGAAATTTGTTTAAAATTAAATTTAACAATTGATTTTAAATTTTTTTTTGGTAAAAAGAAACTAAATTTACCAATTGTTAAATAATTACACTCATCAATTCGTTGCCATTTTAAATTTGTTAATAATTTATGGTTAGCTGTTAAATTCGTTGTCAAATTAATAAAGTTTTTCACTAAAAAAACTGGCTTTAATCCAGAAGATTTAATTTTAAACTTTTTTGTTTTCATTATTAAATTTTTATTATGTTGATATACCCCTATTTGATTTAAATTAGAACTTAAACAATCATTAAAATAAATACAACCACTTTCTCTTAAATCTGACAAAATTGGTCTTTTGTTAGTTCTACTTTCAACGTTTCTACTTAGTTGCGAGAGAACAAAAATTGGAGTATCAAATTCTCTTGCAAATCCTTTTAAACTTCGCGTTATTTTTGAGATTTCTTGAACACGATTTTCGTTTTTTTGAACAGTTTCTAATAATTGTAAATAATCTATAACAACGAACCCAATTTTTCCAAATTGTAGTTTTATTTTTTGAATCCGAAAATGAATTTCGGAAAGTGAAATAGTTCCTGTGTCATCAATATACAATGGTAAATTCGATAGTTTTTTTACTGCTTTGTTTACATTTTTCCACTCAATTTCATTTAACTGAGCAGTTTTAATTCGATTTGTATTAATTTTAGTCTCAATAGTTAATAAACGATACATTAATTGATATTTTGTCATTTCTAAACTAAAAAAAATAACAGGTATATTGTACTTTATAGCAATATCTAATGTAACATTTAAAGCGAATGCAGTTTTTCCCATTGCGGGTCTACCAGCAATAACTATTAAATCTGATTTTTGAAAACCTTGAGTAATTAGATTTAAATCTTCAAAATTAGACTTATACCCATTAAAATTTTCAACGTTTTCGTTTTTTTTTATTTCAAGGAGTATTTCTGTTAAAATTTCACCTGTTGTGCTTAAATTTTTAAATTTTTTTCTTTTGCTAAGTTTAAATAATTTCCGTTCAATTTGTGCAAAAGTTTTTTCTAATGGTAAATTTGTTTGATAACCCAATTTCACAATTTCATTACCAAATATAATAAGTAATCTTCGTATATATTTATCTTGTATTAGTGCTGTATATTCATTTAAATTTATAAAACCTACAATTTTCTCTACCAAATTATTTAATGTACCTAACCCGCCAATTTTTTCTATTAAATTATTATCTTGTAACCAATTACTAAGAGTTATTAAATCAACGGTTTGATTATTTGCATTTAGTACTAATGCAGCACGATAAATATATTGGTGACTTTTTAAATAGAAAGCTTCAATTGGTAAAATTTGACAAACGAAATTTATTGCGTCAGAGTTTGTTAAAATAGTTCCAAGAACAATTTTTTCGGCAATTAAATTGTAAGGTAAAATTTGTTTTTGGTGTCTCATCCATTATAAAATTTATCTTTTTAATTATAATCCTATTCTTAATTAATTGAGCTAGATCACAATATCAAATTTTGTGTAGTGCACAATAAGTAATTTAAAAGAAAAAATTACTTTAAAACTTTAATATTTTAATTTAACTTAAAATTAAACCGTAATTATTTTAACTTAACTTTCATTTTAACTTTAACATTTTTTGTTTTAGTTGCAATGTTATAAACAAATCCTTCTTCTTTTAACATTTTTACAGGTAAATGAGATTTTTTCATTCCAAAAAATTCTGGGATAATAATTACAGTTGATTTTTGAGTACACATTGGAGATCTTTCATTATTTTTAACATTATCTTCTGTTTGTAGAGTACTCCGAAGTCGATTTGCAGAGGCAGGAATTATATCTTGAGAAAGTGAGTGAAATTTCCCTCCTAAATTTCTTAAATAAATTAAGTTAACATCATATTTTTTCTCTAGTTTTGTAATTAAAGGATTACTTTTTTTTCGTAAAAAGATTTCTAGTTGATCCCACGGTGACAAAAATGAACCACCTTGTATTTTTTTTTGCTGTTGTGAAGTGACTAGAGAATCGGCAAAAACAATTGAATCCATTGGAATAAGTTGTGCATCTCGATAATTTTTGCAACCAAAAATAACTCTTTCTATTGGTGGTTCAATTAAAGCCCCTATATTTTCTAGTCTCAAATTAGAACTATTATATGACTTTGATCTTTCTAATAATGCCCGATAAACCTCTTTATTTAGAAGATAATTTAAATTATTAAATATTTTCGGACCTTTTTGTGTTAGAAAGACAAAACGAGTATAACGCTCTTTAAATGATGCACTGTCATTCGATTTTAGAAGTAGACTACTTTGAGCAAAACGACTAATATCTTCTGAAAATGGACTTTTACGACCCATCCCAAATTCAGACAACCAATCCTCCATAGCTGACCAAATCATACCTCTATGACGCCAACCCCGAATTGTTCTTGTATTTTTCCATTTAGTAGATATGGGTACAAATATTCTTAACTTTGGAATAAAACTGAAATTAAAAAATCCTTGTTTTTTCTTGAATTTATATATTTCTGACATAGAGGGGCCAAGGTCGTGTTTCCACCCGTGATCATACCAAAAAGAACCCGGTCTCCATGCTGAATATTTACCTACTTTCTTTTGATTTTTAGGTAACTTTGGTCCTAATCCTAAAAAATCGTCTGAACTTCCAACATTCCTTATTCGATTGTCTATTATTATTTTCTCTCTTCCAGTTTTTAAACTAGGACCACCTTCTGACAACATACCTTTTTCAACATTTATCCCTGCTTTTTCAAACCCTAACCAGTCTTCACCATCACCATGACTGAGTGTTTCTTCATACCAATAGTCTCCCCAGCCATTCCCATCAGAACGATCGTTCCATTCGGTTTCTTTAACAATTGTGCTAAATCCTCCTCCAGTTTTTAAGCGTAATGAAAAGTGTTTATATCTAGGTAAGTTTAAAAAAGCAAGTCGACGTTCCGGCGAAATTGAATACTTAGTAACATAGGATTTGTGTATTGCTGGCCTTATTTTTTGATTATAAAAATTAAGTCCTGTTAGTTTTATAGTACTAGGTAAATTATGATCTTCTTCTTCGTGTTGAACCTTTTCCTTCTCATAATCATTTATTGTATTTAAAATTGAATTAGAATAAAAAATTCTATAGTTTAAAGCATTTAAACGATTTTCAAGCCATAATTGAGGTAAATCTTCCAAATAATTACAAGTTTCTAAATTAGAACTAAACCATTTATTTAAAGTTTTTAGTGTACTTAATTTCTGAACACTGATTGATCGATAATGTTCAGTTAAGTATCTTTTTGATCTTATTTCACCATTCATAGTATAATGTTTTACTAAGAATGATGGAAAATAAAACTCCATATTTTTCAGTTCTTTTTTATTTACAAATTTTCTGTTTGAATTTACTTGAATTTTATTAAAATCACTTAAAAAGAACCACTTTTTACGACGAAATGTTTTTATTTTATAAGATTTTTTTGCAATATTACCTGAGAATGTGATTTTTTGTTTAATTTTTACGCTTTCTGAATTGTTAGCAATTGTTTGGTAGTCGTTTGTATTTAAAATTGAATTAGAATAAAAAACTCTAGAGTATAGAGCATTTATTATTTCTGCTGTCATATTTTTAATGTTTTTTTTTAATTATTATTTTTACTTTTTTTTATATTAATAATAATACTAATTTTTTAATACACATATAATAAAAAACTTTTTATTTAAAACAATATATTACGAATTAAATATTTATATTTAAAATATATAAAGTTTAATTAGAAAGTTCTACTATTAAATTAAAAATTTGAAGTATTATATTCAATAATATTTTCAAATTACTAGTTAATGTAATATTATATATCATATATTATATATATAATACATACTTATCTAAAAAATGCTGCTAATAATTAAATAACTTAATTATGAAAAATAGTCAAGTTATTACTAAAAAAAAAAGTAAATTAAGAAAATATTATTAATGTTAATCTTTTTTTTACTATATTACAAAAGTATTACTATTAATAGTGTTATTTTAAATAAAAATTTATATTTAAGTTTTTGAATAATCTTATCTATATATTTTTTAAAATACGTGTATAATTTATCTTAATAGTTAATTTTTTTAATACTTGTCAAAAAATTTTTTAATACTTTAATTGATTAAGTTTTAATTTTAATTAATAATAATGTTCGAATTTTCTGAAACCTTATCGATTTTCTAAATAACTGTTATATAGAAAAATAATGGCAACAACAAACGAATCAATTGGGTACACTTGTCAAATTATTGGCCCAGTATTAGATATTGCTTTTCCATCTGGAAAATTACCAAAAATTTACAATGCAATTGAAGTTAAAAGTGACTCTGGAACAATTGTTTGTGAAGTTCAACAATTATTAGGTGATAATCGTGTGCGTGCTGTTGCAATGAGTTCAACAGATGGTTTAAAGCGCGGTTCAACAGCAGTTGATACAGGAGCCCCAATTAGTGTACCTGTAGGTACTCAAACGCTTGGTAGAATTTTTAATGTGTTAGGAGTTCCAGTTGATGAATTAGGAGATGTTGATAGTAATACTGCAACATTGCCAATTCATAGAACAGCACCTGCATTTACAGAGTTAGAAACAAAGCCATCAATTTTTGAAACTGGTATTAAAGTTGTAGATTTATTAGCTCCATATCGTCGTGGTGGAAAAATTGGTTTATTTGGTGGTGCTGGTGTAGGTAAAACTGTATTAATTATGGAATTAATTAATAACATTGCTAAAGCGCATGGTGGTGTTTCCGTATTTGGGGGTGTAGGTGAACGAACTCGTGAAGGAAATGACTTATATGAAGAAATGAAAGAATCTGGTGTAATTAATAAACAGAATTTACCAGAATCAAAAGTAGCGTTAGTTTATGGACAAATGAACGAGCCACCTGGGGCAAGAATGCGTGTAGGTTTAACAGCGTTAACAATGGCTGAATTTTTCCGAGATGTAAATAAACAAGACGTTTTACTTTTTATCGATAATATTTTCCGTTTTGTACAAGCTGGTTCAGAAGTTTCTGCACTATTAGGTCGTATGCCTTCAGCCGTAGGTTATCAACCAACTTTAGCAACAGAAATGGGTGCATTACAAGAACGTATTACATCTACAACACAAGGTTCAATTACTTCTATTCAAGCAGTTTATGTACCTGCAGATGATTTAACTGACCCAGCACCAGCAACAACATTTGCGCACTTAGATGCAACTACAGTATTATCACGTGGCTTAGCAGCGAAAGGTATCTATCCAGCTGTTGATCCATTAGAATCAACATCAACAATGTTACAAAAAAGCATTGTTGGTGAATTACATTATGCAACAGCCCAAGCAGTTCAAAAAACATTACAACGTTATAAAGAATTACAAGATATTATTGCAATTTTAGGTATTGATGAATTATCTGAAGAGGATCGTTTATTAGTAGCGCGTGCCCGTAAAGTTGAGCGCTTCTTATCTCAACCTTTCTTTGTTGCAGAAATCTTTACAGGTGCCCCTGGTAAATATGTTCCGTTAGAAGAAACAATTAAAGGTTTCCAAATGATTTTAAAAGGCGAATTAGATGAATTACCAGAACAATCATTCTATCTTGTTGGTGACATTCAAGAAGTAATTACAAAATCTAAAAATCTATAATTAACTTTCAAAATAAATAAATGCGTTTAAATGTAACAATTAATGCTCCCGACCAAGAAAGTTGGACAGGTCAAGCAGAAAAAGTTGTACTAACTAGTTCAACTGGTCAAATAGGAATTCTTCCAGGACATACTTCAATGGTTACAACTGTTGATCCTGGTTTGATATTGATTGAGAAAAGTGAAAATGAATGGTTACCAATGATTTCATTCAGTGGAATTGCAGCTGTTAATAATGACTTTGTACAAATTTTATTAACTTCATATGAACCTACGCTAGAAATAAGCGAAGAACTAGCAGATGAACAACTTAAAATAGCGTTAAATGAATTAGAAGAATCAAAAGATGATCCAACAGCAAATAAAATTTTACTTTCACAACAAGCTAAAACAGCTGCAGCACGCTTATTTGGTATTCAAATTTTAACTAAAAAACGTCTTCCTTTTAATTAAATTATTGTGTTAAAACAATTAATTTATTGTTAATTAATTTTCTAAAATTAAAAGTTTATGATAAACAATCAAAGCACTTTTTCCAACTTTTTTAATATAAAATTAGAGACTTTAAAAAAAAGTTTGCAAAAAAACAAAGTTGAGTTTTTTTTTGAAGAACACTTTGAAGAAATTCGTCAACGACTTTTACAGTCACTTTTACTTATTTTAATTTTTATAATTTTTGCGTTTGTAAATATTGAGCCAATTGTTTCAATATTGGAAAAACCAGTACGAAATATTCGCTTTTTTCAATTATCACCAGGAGAATATTTTCTTTCGACAATAGAAATATCATTATACACTGGATTGTTAATTGGAAGCCCAATATTGTTTAATCAAGTAATATTTTTTTTATTACCTGGACTAAATAAAAATGAAAAAAATATTGTTCTATATCTTATATTAAGTTCAATTATTTTATTTGGCTTCGGTTTAATTTTTTCTTATTTTGTCTTAGTTCCGGCAACTTTAGGATTTTTTATCAGTTATGGAAAAAACAGTGTCGAGCCTTTACTTGCATTTAATCAGTATATAGGATTTATTGGTATATTATTTTTTGGGACTGGTATATTATTTCAATTACCAATTATTCAAGTCTTACTTAGTATCTTTAATATTTTTTCTGGTCAAGAAATGTTAAAATTTTGGAAATATATAGTTATAATTGCAACAATAATTAGCGCTATTTTTACACCATCAGCAGACCCGTTTACTCAACTACTGCTTGCCTTGGTATTGATTTTATTATATGGGGTTGGAGCTTATGCTTGTTTATTTTTAAAATCAAATTAATTTCTGACTTTAATTTTTCCTAAACACTAAGAAAACATATCGATTTACTTTCAATATATATATATATATTTAAAAATATGAAAATTTTTGGATTAAAAATTCAACACAAAAATCTTTTTAAAGCAAGTTTGATTGCATTAATTCTAGGTTTTTTTAATTTTACAATTGTAAGTACTGCACAGGCATATCCAATTTTTGCTCAGCAAGCGTACTCAAATCCGCGTGAAGCAAATGGTAGAATTGCTTGTGCAAACTGTCACTTAGCACAAAAACCAGTTGAGATTGAAACTCCTCAAGCTGTTTTACCAAATTCGGTTTTTGAAGCGATTGTTAAAATTCCCTATGATAACAATTCAAAGCAAATTTTAGCAAATGGAAAATTAGGTGGTTTAAATGTTGGTGCAGTAGTAATTTTGCCTGAAGGTTTTAAATTGGCACCAAAAGATCAAATTCCAGCCGAAGTTAAAGAGAAAAGTAAAGGTGTTTACATTACACCTTATAGTGCTGACAATGAAAACATTTTAGTTGTTGGACCAATTAGTGGGAATGATCACCAAGAAATTATTTTCCCAGTTTTAGCACCAGACCCAGAAAAAGATAAAGATATTTATTTTATTAAATACCCAATCTATGTTGGGGGAAATCGTGGACGAGGACAAGTTTACCCAAGTGGAGAAAAAAGTAATAATAACGTATATACAGCAACGGTAAGTGGTCAGATTAAGCAAATTACAGTTTCTGAGAAAGGAGAAAGTACAATTATTATTGAAGCTGTAGAAGGAAAAGAAGTTAAACAATCAATTCCAGCAGGTTTAAACTTAATTGTTTCTGAAAAATCATTAGTGCAACTTGATCAACCATTAACTAAAGATCCAAACGTAGGTGGTTTTGGCCAAAACGAAACGGAAATTGTGTTACAAAGTCCAAGTAGAATTGTAGGTTATATGGCATTATGTTTTTCAATTTTGTTATGTCAAATTTTCTTAGTAATTAAGAAAAAACAATTTGAAAAAGTTCAAGCAGCTGAATTAAACTTCTAAGTTTTTTTAACTTAATTATCTGTTTAGATAATAGATAATTAAGTTAAAAAAATTTAAAAGTTTGTTTCGAAAAGCCGCCTAATTTATCCTAAATTTGATAAAATTAAATATGCTACACTAGCACCTCCACATGCACCAACTAAAAAGCCAGAACGAAATTGTGCCCAACCTGAACGTGTTTGTAATTCTTTATTTGAAAAACGGTCATAAAAACTTGATTCTGTTTGAAACGTTGCGTTTCCATAAATTGTTAAACAAACCGTTAGAATTATAATTAATCCAATTGCTGATAAAAAACCAATTAGTAAGGCAGCAGGAGAATTTCTCAGAGGACCGAATTTGTCAAAAGGACCTACTAATAAATAACCATGTGCCATCCCTACTTCTAATCCACGTAATAAAGGTGAAAGTCCAGGTCTGTAAGCTGGTAAATTACCTAAAAAAGCTCTTGTTGCTGCAGAATTACTAATTGGAGTTGATAAATGTCCAACTGATGGATCATTGTTGTACGGTTTAATAAAATTAGCCATAAAAATTTAACCTCGTTAGAATACTAACTCATTAAAGTTATTTTTATAGTTAAACAAAAAATAATTAATGAGAAAAATTTTTGTTCGAATAGTTTATAATATTTATAAATTGAAAAATAAAATTTATTTTATATATTATTATGGTAATACTTTTTTTAATTAGAAAATCAAATATTTATATTAAAATAACAAAAAATGATTGTTTTTATTGATTATATTTTACTTTTAGGTATAGCTTTTGGTCTAGCTTCAGGTTTATTCTTAGGTCTAAAAGCAATTAAACTTATTTAGTAATTCAAAACTAGTGGTCAAATTTTAAATTAAGTTTTAGTTATCGCCCTCTAGTTTTAAATAAATGTGTAAGTATACTAATTGTTAACTAAAATGGATAAAGAAATCTTAGAGGCAATGAGACAATTTGCAGAATCTTATGCAATAAAATCAAATACATTTTTTTGTTCCGATTTAAGTGTAACAGCTTATGTTTTAGAAGGCTTGGCGCAAAACAAAAAAGATTTAGGCGCACCACTTTGTCCTTGCCGTTATTATGACGATAACGAAGAAGAAGTTGCAGCTTCATTTTGGAATTGCCCTTGTTTACCAATGAGAGAAAGAAAAGATTGTCATTGTATGTTATTTTTAACTGAAGATAATGCGTATGTCTCAAAAAGTCAGACTATTTCCGAGAAGGAATTAGAAGGTCTAATAATAAAAAAATAAGCTTAGAGCCCTTTCTTTTTAAATTGGGCTTCTAAGCTGAAAAAAATAACCAATCTACAAAATAGATTAAAGATTACCCTTTTTAAATGCTAATACGAAAATAACTGCTGGACCAGCTAATACGATCAAAGTCGCAGATAATAACTGACCGATAACTTGCCAATTAACCATAAAATTCTCCTTTTAATAATTTAAATTATATTATAATTTTGGTTTTTAAGATTTTTGCAATTTTTCTGGGTTATAATATACTATAAAGTATATTAAAATTACTTAATCAAATTGAATTTAAATAACTTAGAAAATATTCTTAATTATTCATTATATTATTATATAATAAATCTACTAATTTCTACAAACTTAATTGAAAGAGCTATTTAATTAATATTGTTTAACTTTTATTTTATGTATTTATAATTTCGCTTTTAATATTCATATTTATAATATAATACATTTATGCAAGAACCTAAATAATTTAATATTTCAAAAACTTTCTGCACTTATCAACCCCATGTTCAACCTTTCAATTTATCAAAGCTGCCTAAGGACTTATTGCAATTAAATAGTTTCTACTTCTGTTGTACATGCTTGCTTAATAGTAAGAATTGACAACCCTTTTCCAAACATTTGTTTCTATTTATTGTGTTGGTCTTTATCTTTAAATAGTGTTGCATAGACTATCGTCATCGAATTGTATCCACATGCCATCTAATTAGTATTGCAAACTTTATCATTTAGCAAAGAGGTAGGTTGAATAGATAATTAATAGAAACTTTAACATAACAAAAATGATCCTCAATGTTTTTAAAACATAGAACATTTTTTTTATGTTTATTAAAAATAAGTTTATGGATGGTTTTTCATGGTATTATTTACCAATTCAGACAACAATCTTTAAAAACAAAAATTTTATTAATAATACAATTTATTTCCAGCTGTAACATTTTTAACTAATTTTTTGATAATAATAATAATAAATTTTTCTAAAAAAAAATTAAGTTTTATATTTTCTTAAATTAATTAAATTTTTAATTTATACTTAATATAGAATTCTTTTTTCGCAAAATCTTCGAAAAGTATCATTTTAGAATTTATTTTTGAACGTAGATATCTTGCTATAAATTGAATTTTAAAAATATTTTATATATAAGATATTAAAGATTTTTGAGTAGATAGAAAAAACTAAAATGAAAACTTTTTTGGCTATTAGACTTTAAACTACGTATCTTTGAGAGTTAAAGTTTTTAAAAGATTTCTTATTTTTAATTAAATTAAAATATGCATACTTCTATAGTAACTCTAAATTTAGACGCCTATCAAAATTTTTTAGCGAATGCTATTTTTTGTAATCTATTATTAACAATGTGTTTATATTGGTTTAGTTTAATTATTGTTAATAACAATTTAATCTGTAATTTAGCAAAATTTAGTGCTGTAAACTCAAATGTAATCTTATTCTTTTATTTATCTTGGCGTTGGTATAATTATAATTTTTTTCCATTAAGTAATTTATATGAATCATTAATGTTTCTTTCATGTTTATTATTATTTATTTATCAATTTATTGAATTTAAAACAAGAAGCAGGGTTATTGGAGCTCTTGTTTTACCATTAATTGTTTTAGTGCAAGGCTTTGCAAGTTTGAGTTTGCCAACTGCTATGCAAAAAAGTAGTCCACTTGTTCCAGCTTTGCAGTCTAATTGGTTAATGTTACATGTTAGTATGATGATGCTAAGTTATGCAACTTTATTATTAGGGTCATTATTTTCAATTCTCTATTTAGTTCTATATAAAGACAAAAAGATATTAACAAAAAAATCAATTAAAGAGCAATTTGTAGAAGAAAATTTTGTATTTCAATTAACAACGAGTGCATTTTCCTTAAATCAAACATCAAATATTATAACAGAAGCAAAAACTGATCGCCAACGTTTAATTTTAAGTTTAGATAATTGGAGTTATCGTACAATTGGTATTGGGTTTCCATTTTTAACAATGGGGATAATTTCGGGTGCTGTCTGGGCTAATGAAGCATGGGGTTCATACTGGAGCTGGGACCCAAAAGAAACATGGGCCTTAATTACATGGTTAATTTTTGCTTCTTATTTACATGCACGCTTAACAAAAGGTTGGCGTGGAAAAAGAGCTGCTTTTTTAGGATCATTTGGGTTTTTTATTGTTTGGGTTTGCTATTTAGGTGTGAACTTTTTAGGAAAAGGTTTACACTCATATGGATTTTTAAATTAAATTCTAAGCAATTTTTAATTGAGTTATATAGTTTTAAGAATTATATAACTCAATTAAAAACTAAGGATTAATAAGCTAAACCAAGGCTTCGAGTTGTTTCCCCGCCTAAATAAACTCTAACACTTAAAAAATCAGTAGGGCAAGCAGTTTCACAACGCTTACAACCAACGCAATCTTCCGTTCTTGGTGCTGAAGCAATTTGGTTAGCTTTACATCCATCCCATGGAACCATTTCTAAAACATCAGTTGGACAAGCTCTTACACATTGTGTGCAACCAATACAAGTATCGTAAATTTTTACTGTATGTGACATTTTTTTTTTTTACTATTAAAAATTAAGAAAAATATTAAAGTTTATTTTATAATTAATTATAGTATATTTTTTTATAACTATACAATTTATTTTAAGAATATTTAACTTTCAATACAATCATAACCACGTTTTTCAAGTTCATGGGACAATTCCAGTCCACCTGTCTTAACAATTTGACCGTCACGTATAACATGAACAAAATCTGGCGGAATATAGTTTAATAATCGTTGATAATGTGTTATGATTATTGCAGCTTTATCTAGTCGCATTATTTTATTAAATCCAGTTGAAACTTCTTGTAAAGCATCAATATCAAGTCCTGAGTCAGTTTCATCTAAAATTGCTAGTTGCGAATCTAATAGTGCTAGTTGTAGAATTTCATTCCGTTTTTTTTCGCCACCTGAAAATCCTTCATTTACGTTACGCTCTAAAAATTTTGGATTCATTCCAACAATTGACAACTTATCTGATATAACTTTGTAGAATGCTAAAGGATCCTTGTCTTCAGGCAACCCTAAAGATTTTAGTTTTGAATTATAAGCAGTTCTTAAAAACTGCGCATTTGTTACTCCATTAACTTCGAACGGGTATTGAAATGCTAAAAATAACCCAAGATGCGATATTTGTTCAGGTTCAAGCTCAAGTAAATTTTTACCCTTAAAAAAAACACTTCCTTTTGTTATTTGATATCCTGGGTGACCTACTAATACTTTTGCTAATGTACTTTTTCCGGAACCATTTGGCCCCATTATAGCATGGGTTTCTCCTTCATTAATTTTTAAATTTATACCTTTTAAAATTTCATTATCATTAACTGTAGCATGTAAATTTTTTATTTCTAAAAGAAGTTTTTTTTCTTTTTTTATATCTTCATCTTCAAATCTGAAAAAAACATCTTCACCATGTAAATTAGAATCTACATCTTTGCTAAAAACGTATTTTTCTTCAATGTATTTTTTCATTATCCTACACTCCCTTCTAATTTTAAACTTAATAATCGATCTGCTTCTTCTGAAAATTCAAGGGGTAATTTGTTGAAAACATCTTTACAAAAACCACTAATAATTAAACCTACTGTTTCCTCTAAAGGAATTCCCCGTTGCAGAAAATAAAAAATTTGTTCCTCACCAATTTTTGACGTCGACGCCTCATGTTCAAGTTTTGAGCTAGAATTTAAAACTTGAACATAAGGAAATGTATTTGCCTGTGATTTATTTCCAATTAGCAAAGAATCACATTGTGAATAATTTCTACTATTAATTGCTTGTTTACTAAATTTAACTAAGCCACGATAACTATTTATTGAATATCCAGCCGATATTCCTTTAGAAATAATTGTACTTCGAGTTTTTTGCCCTAAATGGAGCATTTTCGTTCCTGTATCTGCTTGTTGATAATTATTTGTTAAAGCAACTGAATAAAATTCACCTTTTGAATTTTCTCCAAGTAACATGCAACTTGGGTACTTCCAAGTAATTGAAGAGCCTGTTTCTACTTGGGTCCAAGAAATTTTTGAACTCTTTCCAACACATAGACCACGTTTGGTTACAAAATTATAAACTCCTCCTACCCCATTTTCATTTCCAGCATACCAGTTTTGTACTGTTGAATATTTTATCTCGGCATTTTCTAAAGCAATTAGTTCAACAACTGCGGCATGAAGTTGATTTGTTTCATATCTAGGGGCAGTACAACCCTCTAAATAACTAACAAAACTATTTTCTTCTGCAATAATTAAGGTACGTTCAAATTGACCTGAAAATTCATCGTTAATTCTAAAATAGGTTGATAATTCTATTGGGCATTGAATATTTTTAGGTATATAACAAAAAGATCCATCACTAAAAACCGCAGAATTTAAAGCAGAAAAAAAATTATCACCAATAGGAACAATTGTACCCAAGTATTTTTCAATTAATTTGGGATATTTTTGAATGGCTTCTGATATTGAGCAGAAAATAACACCAAATTTTGCAAGCTCTTTTTTAAAGGTAGTTACAATTGAAACACTATCAAAAACTGCATCTACTGCTACATTTGCTAATCTTTTTTGTTCATTTATTGGAATACCTAACTTTTCAAAAGTTTCTCTTAATTCAGGATCAATTTCATCAAGACTATTTAATTTTTTTTTTAGTTTTGGTGCTGAGTAATAACTAATCTCTTCATAATTAATATCAATATAATTTAAAAATGCCCAATCAGGTTTGATCAGATTTTTCCAACGTTGATAAGATTTTAATCGAAATTTCGACATAAAACTTGGTTCATTTTTTTTTTTTGAAATTAATTTAATAATATCTTCATTTAAACCTGTTGGAAATTCTTCTTTTTCAATTTTTGTTGCAAACCCATATTTGTAAGGTTGGTTTATTAATTTTTTTAAATTATTTTCTCCCATTTTTTAAATTTTAAATCTTTAATCTAAAATTGATATATAATTTAAGAGGCGCAAAAAAAAAAGTAGTAAAGTCTATCTAACTTTAAAACAAAATAACGTAAGAATGAAGTGACGAATAACATAGTCTATATTTAAATAAAAAAAATCTATAATTTATGATAAAATTTAGTAAAAAACTTTATTATAATATTTTATTTAAAATGACTTTACTTGTTATTGGAGCAACGGGTACATTGGGTCGTCAAATAGTTCGTAAGGCATTAGAAGATGGATTTCAAGTTCGTTGTTTAGTTCGAAACCGAAAAAAAGCTAATTTTCTAAGGGAATTAGGAGCACAATTAGTTTACGGAGATTTAACAATGCCTGAAACTTTACCTTTATCATTTAAAGGAGTAACAGCCGTTATTGATGCATCAACAACAAGAGCAGATGATATAAACAATTTACAAGAAACTGACTTAGTTGGAAAATTAATATTAATTCGACTTGCAAAAATTGCAAAAATTAAAAGATTTATTTTCTTTTCAATTTTAAATGCTGAAAAATACCCTTTCATTCCATTAATGAAAATGAAAACTGAAATTGAAGATGCATTAAAAGATTCGGATATACCTTATACAATCTTTAGACTTGCGGGCTTTTATCAAGCACTAATTAGCCAATATGCAATTCCAGTATTAGATAAACAACCAATTTGGATTACTAGTGAGTCTTTACCAGTTGCCTATATTGATACGCAAGATGCTGCAAATATCGCTTTAAAAACTTTATTAATTGATAATACAAAAAATAAGACTTTTTTTTTAGGCGGCCCCCGTTCATGGGTTTCTTCAGAAATTATTGGTTTATGTGAAAAATTATCAGGGCAAACAGCGAAATTAAATTTAATTCCAATGTCGATATTAAAATTAGCTCGACAATTTACAAGTTTATTTGAATGGAGTTCAAATATTAATGAACGTTTGGCTTTTGTAGAAATTCTAGAAGAAGATCAAAATTTTTCAAGTGAGACCCTAACTTTGTATAAGAATTTTGACATTGACCAAAATAATTTTGTAACTTTAGAAGTTTATTTGCAAGAATATTTTGAAAAAATTTTAAAAACACTTAAAGACTTAAATTATGAAAAAGTTTCAAAACAAAGAGATTTAACAATTTAATTTAGTATAAAAATGTATGAATAAGTCAATTTTTATATTAAAACTTAAAACAGAGCCAATTCAAAATTTTTATAAAAATCAAATAACATTAGTTCAGTTTAATGCTATTTTTCCTTATTTCAAAAATTTTTTTTTATTTGAAAATTTGAGTATAGTTGCTTGGGGTAATTTAGGTGATGATATTATAAAATATTATCGTAAAGGAGATTATGTAATTGTTGAGGGAGTATTAAATACAATCAAGAATAATCAATCAATAGTTGACGTTAAATCGGAAATAACTTCTTTACAGTTAACTATTTTAAAAATTTATCCACTTTTTACAATTTAAAAATATTTAATATATATAATTTTGGTCAGAATTTGTTATACTTGTTATTAACAATAGTTCTCGGAGATAAAGTTTTATGTTAACATTAAAGATTTTAGTTTATACAGTAGTAATTTTCTTTACTTCTCTTTTTGTTTTTGGTTTCCTGTCAAATGATCCTTCAAGAAATCCTAATAGAAAAGATTTAGAATAAGTTGTTAAATTGTGTGTTTTTAATTTTTAAAACACACAATTTAACAACTTATTCTAAATCTTTTCTATGAATTTTTAAAATTTTGGGTATAATACTACTAAATGATTTGAGCATGTAACTCAGTGGAAGAGTGTCAGACTCCGACTCTGGAAGTCGAAGGTTCAAATCCTTCCATGCTCATAAATCATTAGGGGCTGAATGGATTCGACATTTAAAAAAACATTTTTATTATACAATCTTTTTAATAAGTAAAAATAACTGCAAATAATTCAATTCATTTTAACCGAGTTTCAGCATTTTGTTAATATAGTTTTACTAAAACTTTAGCCAAAATTGTCAGGAAACTTGCTAGTCAATATTTCTTAATTGATAAAAAGTTGACTAAAATTATTAATCTGCACTAACTTAAGAGTTAAGAGTTATAAACTTTAAAATTTTTAATAGTTTTTTATAAAAATTTTAGTATAAAATAAATTTGTGACAAAATAAATAGTGTAATTTTAGATGGAAGTGGGTTCAAGTCCCACCAGTTCCACAATTTGCATCCGTGGCCGAGTGGTTGAAGGCAGCGGACTCATAATCCGTCCTCTTTTTGAGATCGCTGGTTCAAATCCAGCCGGATGCAATTTTAAATAGTAATAGATTTTAATTTAATATTTTTGCTTTAAACGAGTTGCTTTACCTGATCGATTTCTTAAATAGTATAGTTTTGAACGTTTTACATTTGCAGATTTTTTAATTTCAATTGAAGCAATTTTAGGAGAATGAATTAAGAATAATCTTTCTATACCAATTCCTTGCATAATTCTTCTAACTGTAATTGTCTTATTAATACCGCTGTTTTTTTTAGAAATTGTAACACCCTCATAATATTGTGTTCTCTCTTTATTTCCTTCTTTAATTAATAAACCTAACCGAACAGTATCACCAACCTCCACATTAGGAATATCTGTCTTTAAATATTGCTGTTGAACTTTTTGTAAAATTAAATTTGAGTAAATCATTTTTGTTATTAAAATATTTAGTAATTAGAAAATTATTTAAGTGCTAATATTATATGGTAAAGTTCTAATTATTAAAAGAAATAAACTAGTTTTTTATAAAATAAAGTTATCAAAAAAAAATGACCAGTTTCTGGGAAAATGTTTTTCGTTATCCACGATTTTTTATTAGTACAGTAATAGGTTTATTAACAATAATTGTTAATCCGATTATTTATATTTACAAAGAATCCAATAATAAAATTATTACTTTTTTATTTGCTGGTTGTTTAGTAACAGGGATTAGTTTCATCCTCAAATTAATGATAGATTATTAGAACGGGACTGACGAGACTCGAACTCGCAACTTCCGCCGTGACAGGGCGGTGCTCTAACCAATTGAACTACAATCCCTTTTAGTTATATAAATAATTTTATACATAATTAAATTTTTTTTGTCAAGAGTTTTTTTGTCAAGAATTTTTTCTTTAAATTTATTAAAGAAAAAATTCTTAGAAATTATTTTAAACTACTGTTAAAAATTCTCACGAATTTCTGCATTGGCTTGATTTAAAATTTCTTTTCCAGCATCTGATAAAACTTTCGAACTTTTAATTTCATTAAAGAATTCAGGTTTTGACATATGTAGATAATCTAATAAACTTTTAGTGTACGGAATTACTTGATCAACTTCAATTTTATCTAAAAAACCAGTTGTACCAGCAAAAATAATAGCTACTTGTTCTTCAACTGAGTATGGTGAACCTTGTGGTTGTTTTAAAAGCTCTCTTAATCGCTTACCACGTGCTAATTGCTTTTGGGTATTTTTATCCAAATCAGAAGAAAATTGTGAGAAAGCTTCTAGCTCATCAAATTGAGCTAACTCAAGTTTTAAAGTACCAGCTACTTGTTTCATTGCTTTAATTTGAGCAGCAGAACCTACACGTGATACAGAAATACCAACGTTAATAGCAGGTCTAATACCTGAATTAAATAAATCGTTTGATAAGAAAATTTGTCCGTCGGTAATCGAAATTACATTTGTTGGAATATAAGCAGAAACATCACCTGCTTGTGTTTCAATCACTGGTAATGCAGTCATACTTCCACCACCCATACTTTCATTTAGTTTTGCTGCACGCTCTAATAAACGTGAATGAAGATAAAAAACATCACCTGGATATGCTTCACGTCCTGGTGGGCGTTTTAATAATAATGACATTTGACGATAAGCTTGAGCTTGTTTTGTTAAATCATCATAAATAATTAAAGTTGCTTTTCCTTTATACATAAAATACTCCGCAATTGCAGCACCTGTATAAGGAGCAATATATTGTAATGTTGCTGCGTCATTAGCATTTGCAGCAACGATAACTGTATATTTTAATGCATCTTTCTCTTCTAAAACTGTAACTGCTTGAGCAACTGATGAAGCTTTTTGTCCAATTGCTACATACACACAAACAACATCTTCTGTTTTTTGATTGATAATTGTATCTAATGCAATTGAAGTTTTACCTGTTTGACGGTCACCAATAATAAGTTCTCGTTGACCACGACCAATTGGAATCATTGCATCAATTGCAGTAATACCCGTTTGAAGAGGTTCACAAACTGACTGACGACTAATAATTCCCGGTGCCATTGATTCAATTAAACGTGTTTCTGTTCCAGCAATTGCGCCCTTACCATCAATTGGATTTGCTAGTGGGTCTAAAATTCGTCCTAAACAACCTTCACCAACTGGAATTTGAGCAATTTTACCAGTTGCTGTTACAGAACTACCTTCTAAAATTCCAATGCCTTCTCCCATTAATACAGCACCAACGTTATCATTTTCTAAGTTTAATGCAATTCCAACAGTTCTTTCTTCATCTTCGAACTGTATTAATTCACCTGACATAACTTCATCAAGACCATAAACACGTGCAATGCCATCACCTACCTGTAATACAGTACCAACATTTTCAATTGTTTGTTCACCGGTATATTTTAAAATACTTTCTTTAATGATGTTACTAATTTCGTCTGGATTTACTACTGCCATAAAACTAATTTTTTTTAACTTTTTTTTTCAATAATTTCTTTTTCGAGGGATAAATTTTACAATTTTAATAATTTAAAACTGCTGCTAATCTTTTGATTTTTCCAGCAATTGAAAAATCAATTACTTTTGAATCAGTTACAAAATTTAATCTAAAACCACCTAATAAACCAGGAACTTCTTTAACCGTAAAAATAACTAATGATTCATCAAAATTCAAAAAATTAACTGCTTCATCGTTATTCTTTTGAATTTTATTAAACCAACCCGATAAAGTAGTCTCTAGTTTTGAAATATCTAATTTATAATCTTTACCTGTTGGAGTTTGAACTTCAACAATATGTGAATTTGTATTTTTTAATAAAGTTTCTAAAAATATACTAATAATCGATGAAATATAAATAATACGTTTTGTATCACAAAGTAAATATAAGAAGCTCATTAAAATTGGATTTAATGAACGACCAAAAAAATCATATAAGAATTGTTTCTTTTGAATTGGTGAGTAAGTTGGGTTTGCGAAAAATTCTTCAATGCTTGGACAAGTATTAAAAATCGTTACAAAATCCAAAACATCACCAACTAAATCAGAAAACGAATCAAAATCTTTCGTTTCATTGAACAAAACTTTTAATAATGCATAAGCGTATGCGTCACCCGCTCTAGAGTTTGTACTCATTTTATTTTTCTCCTATCAACTTTTCTAATAAAAGAACACTGTAGTTTGAGTAATTCTCTTGGAATTTTTTATTGGCTACTAATTTTGTAAATACACCATAAACTTCAATTAGTGCTAATTCCATAACATAATTTCTTACTTGTTTTTGAACTTGTTCATTTTTTAAATCTAAAACAACTAGGGTTGAGAAATACTCTCTTAATAAAGCATCTTTATTTTTTAAATTTTGTGATTCGTGAAACGCATTAATTCTTTGGTAAGTTTTCTTTTCAAGATCTTCTCCAAAAATATTAGCTTGAGACCATTGTAAACGTGCTTCTGTAAATCGTTTGTCAGCCTCATTTAATTTTTTATCGGCTTCTTCAATTTTATCTAAAATTGATGCTTTTCTTGCACTTAATATAGAACCTAAAACATCTTTTGCTACATTAATAACTAACACAATAAGTAAAGCTAAGTTAATAATATTAGCTTCAAAAATATCAGTGTTTAATTGAATACCTTCATTTTCATTTGAAAGAAAAAGAAAGATATTTGTTAAATTTTCCATGTTTTGTAATAATCAAAAAATCACTAAAGAACCTTTAGTATAAAATTTTACTTCGTAATTATTTGCTTAATAATAATAGCGGCAATAGTTGTACTAGCACTTTTTGCTTTTTCATTATTTGATAAATTACTAATTTTTGTCGTTATATCTTGTTCTGTTTCAATAACTGCACTTACACAATTTTGCGTCATTTCTAGCAAACGTTTTTGAAAAACATTTTTTAGCTGCGCATCATCTTGTTTAAGTAAAATATCAGTCTTTTTCTCAACACTAGAAACTTCATTTTCATAAAGTTTGGCTAATTGGTTAGCAGTTGTAAGAGTTGATTCTGCTTTATCTGCTTTATCTCTTAAGTTTTCAGATCGAATATCTCCAATTTCTGAAAACGGTTTATATAAAAACCTCTCAAGCAAAAACATTAAAACTAAAAACTGAAAAATTGTTAAAGGTAACGTTCCATCAAAATCAAATAAACCGCCAGCTTTTTCTTCTGCGTTTATTAAAATAAAGGAAAAATCAATCATTTTTTTTAAGAAAATAGTTTAGTTTTTTAAGTATTTAAACTTAAATAAAGGCCAAGATATTAATAATAATATCTTGGCAAATTTTATTAACTAGTAAATGGGTTAGCGAATAATAAAGATAATGCTACTACTAAGCCGTAAATTGTTAAAGCTTCCATGAAAGCTAAACTTAAAAGTAAAGTACCACGAATTTTGTTTTCTGCTTCTGGTTGACGTGCGATACCTTCTACTGCTTGACCAGCAGCATTACCTTGACCAATACCTGGGCCAATTGCAGCTAAACCTACAGAAAGACCCGCAGCAATAACAGAAGCTGCAGAAATAATTGAATCCATAATTTTACAAGTTAAGAGATAAGAAAATTGACAGATTTCCAAGTTTTTAAGAATTATATTAAAGTTTTTAGTGACCTTCTAATGCCTCACCAATATAAGCAGCAGCTAAGGTTGAAAAAATTAACGCTTGAATTGAACTGGCGAATACACCTAATACCATAATCGGTAATGGAATGAATAAAGGAACCAGCATCACTAATACAGAAACTGTTAATTCATCTGCTAAAATATTACCAAAAAGTCGAAAACTTAATGATAAGGGTTTTGTAAAATCTTCTAAAATATTAATTGGTAATAAAACTGGTGTTGGTTCTAAATAACGTTTAAAGTAGCCTAAACCTTTTTTATTAATTCCAGCGTAGAAATAAGCAAACGAAGTAATTAATGCAAGTGCAACTGTTGTATTAATATCGTTTGTTGGAGCAGCTAATTCCCCCTCTGGCAATTCAATCAATTTCCAAGGAATTAAAGCACCCGCCCAGTTACAACCAAGAATAAATAAAAAAAGAGTACCAACAAAAGAAACCCAAGGTTTATAGCCGCTTTCTCCCATTTGATCCTTAGCAATTCCAGCTGTAAATTCGGTAACATATTCCATTAAATTTTGTAACCCTTCAGGAACTGTTTTAATATTGCTTGTCCCTAACAAAGATAATACCAAAAGTAAAAAAATGACAAATAAACTTACAATAAAAACTTGTCCATGGAATGTTATTCCAGCAAGTTCCCAATAATAGTGTTTTCCAACTTCAACACCTGAAAGCAATAAAAATGAATCAAGAGTATTAAAAATCATAACAGATTTAAATTTTTATCTTTTTATAAAAGCTGTTTTATAGATGTTAGTCATAATTATATCCTATTATAATATAATAAAAGCTTATAAAAAACAAAAAAGTTTTTAAGTAAAATTTTATATTCTATGTACTCATAGTTGAACCAATAAATCAAAATAGTTTCAGACGGTGAGCCTAATATATTTCATTTTATCTCTTAAAAAAAAATTATAAAGTTTGTATCCGCCAATATACTAAATTTAAAACTAGGTTGGAACCCGAATTATTTTGGATATCAAGATTAAAAATATTGCTGATTGTTATAACCTTATTAAAACTCAGAAATTTGGTTGCAAGATTTCTATAGTAGATAAGAATAATTTAAGTTTAGATAAATCAATCTTTGCTTTTAACGATTTGGCTCACATAAGCAACTCATTCGACTCGTTTTCCCTAGATTATGAAAGTCGTTTCTTCGTTTGGGATCCAAAAACGATTTACGGTTAAAAGTTCGATTGATGAAATTGGTAGTTGTTAGTGCCCGCCCAAAAAATTAGATCTTGAAGAATTGTTCAGTAGAATAAATGTTTCAAATACAAATTTAATTAAGATAAAAAAAAATTATTAAATTATTGAAAGAATTGGTGAAGGACAAAATTATCACAATCAATTAGATGTTATATATAAAAGTGATAGAAAAAAACAGATTCTTCTAGAATCTATTACTGTTTCTAATATAATACGACGGGTAAAATATTTGAATTTTAGTGAAAATATTGGTAATTTTACTTGATTTAGGCATTTAAAAAAATTAAAAAAATTTAACCCTTGACAAAAAGAAAATTGTAAAGTATACTCTGAATCGATATAATAAAAAAAATACAGAATATGGTAAATAATCTGTTAAACGGAGGGCAAGTAAGGGACGCAATAATAGATTAATGAAAAACTGCCAGTGAAGCAGTTGGTTTCTTTTGGGGCAACGCTACCCAGGCTGTGCGAGACATAACTAAAGGAGTCATAACAATTGATAGTGGTAAACGTGCCGGGGCAGGCACGTTCAAAGCAAGTAAGGATTTTGCGAGAGGCGACACGGTATGCGCAGGCTTGTGCTGCGCAATAAAATGTGAATTGTTGTCGGGAATATTAGTATGGTATTCAGTACTTGGTAAGATTGCCGCGGTGTCTGCTTTGAAGGCCACGTCGCGAGGTTGTCAAAAGTTTCGCGACTTATGTGCAAATAGGCCTTCGTCCCCTTTATGTTAAATTTTAACTGGTTTTAAAGTATAATAAAGTTCTTACTTTAGAATATTTTTTAAAATCAGTTAGAATTGTGCAAGCTGGTGAAGGGACTTGAACCCCCAACCTACTGATTACAAATCAGGTGCTATACCAGCTCTGCACACATGTTATATTAACATAAATGTAAATCGATTGGATATTATTAAATAATATCTAACCGATTTACATTTATTTACAAAGCGCGCCATTGGGCTTCGCAACACATAAGTCCCTAATCGTCTTACACGCAATTGAGATTGCTTTTAAGCCTGATAAAGTACATATTTTTGCCGGAATTGGAGGCCAAAGAGCAATTGCACCCGCAACTTCGCAACAAGCTGAAATAGCGCAAAGCACACACCTGATCACCTCGACCGTAATCCAGTGCAGATTTAAACACGATTTGACCAAAGCGTTTACCACTATGAGCCGTCACAACTCCCTTACTTGTATCTTCAACCTATTTAGTTAATTTTTGACTAATATGCAGCAGATTCACTTGTTGCCTGCAGAAATTGTCGGGAGCTTCTTCATTATTCCAAATCACTTCAAGTGCGGTTGAACGTAGTTTCTTTTTTAAATTTTTCATACTTTTTTTTTAATTTTTTAAATTTGTTCTGCCCGTTGTTTTCAACCAATTTTGGGCTTCAATATAATTTGTTGGCGCTAATGTTATTGCTTGTTTCCAATATTCCGCAGCTTTATCAAAAAATTCACGAGCAACCTCAACATTTTGTTTTTTAGTTGCTTTCATACCTTGATAATGATAAATTACAGCAATATTATTTAAGGCTTGTGGTAAATTCGAATTTAATGCAAGAGCTTGGTGATAATATTCTAGTGCTTTTATATATTCACCATTACTTGAATAAATTAACCCGATATTATATAAGATAAAACCTCTATCATATGGATCTTCTTCAATTTGTAAAGCTTCATAATAATTTTCTAGAGCTTCCGCGTACTCTCCTTCTGATTGTGCTGACATTCCATCTCTATAATAAAAGAAGGCTTCTTTTTCTTCTTTACTGGCTGGAAAAACTTTTAAAAGTATATCTGCCATAACAGTAAATGTTTTATCGATAAAATTATCGTTTCGTTGAGATCTTCCCATAATTAATTTTTTTAACTTTGTTAATTTTATTCTTTTATCTTTAATTAAAATTAAGTTACAAACTCAAATCGAGAATCAAAACTGTTAAATTATTATTACTATGTATTATAGCATAGTACATTATATAAAAAGATTTTTTTAATTGTATTCTAGATTCTAAACTATTAACCGACTTATAATTTCTCTCTGTAATTTTTTTTTAAATACTAGTCTTCATTTTGAATAATATAGGGTAAAAGTTTTGCCATACGTGCTCGTTTAACAGCTCTTGCCAGCTGATTTTGTTGTTTAACTGTTAAATGAGTTGTTCGGCGTGGTAAAATTTTCCCTTGTTCAGTTATAAAAGATCTAAGTAACTCAATATCTTTATAACGAATTAAATGATTTGGCTCAAGTGGAGATAAATGACGTTTTGACATAATTAGGTTTATTTTAATATTTTTTTAATTTATTTTGTTTCTTTGTGAAAAACGTGTTTATTACAATAACGACAATATTTTTTTAATTCTAATCGACCAGAATTATTACGACGGTTTTTTGTTGTAGAATATCTTGATACCCCTGGGGCTTGTTGCGTATTATTTGTTCTACATTCTTTACACTCTAAGACAATTATTATTCTACTTCCTTTATTCTTAGCCATTTTTTTTTATTTACTTAATAATAACAATAACAATAATAATGTTTTATATAATATCCACGAATATATATATAACATAAATAAAAATATTTTTATAGATTTAAAAATATTTCTTAAATATTATCGTTGAGATAAAGAAAAAATAACTTTAAATTAGAGTTTAAAAAAATATTAGTGAAGTTATTAAAAGTTAAATTTTTATGATTATTAAATTTAATAGTGTATTTAATTTCTAAAAAAATAATTTATATAGTTAAAATATAAAATTTTTTAAATTAAACTATATAAATTTTTATGACTAATATTAAATCTGCACAAAAACGTGTTTTAATTGCAAAAAGAAATGAAATTCGGAATCGTAAATATAAATCGATGGTTAAAACTTATACGAAAAAATATTTTGTATTAATTGAAAATCACAGAACAAACCCAACGCAAGAAAATTTAAAATTAATTACACATGCTGAAGGTGTTGTTTTTAGTAAAATTGATAAAGCAGTAAAAAAAAATATATTTCATAAAAATACTGCTGCAAGAAAAAAATCTCAAATTAGTATGGTAATAAAAAAAGACTTAATTAAAACTAATTAAGTACTAAAAAACTTGTAAAATTGTATTAAAATAAGAATAAAAAGCATTAAGCTCGAATAATTATTAAAAACTAGTATTCTGATTTTAACACTTAAACTATTACAAGTAATTTTGAATACCAAAAATAGAAAAATTTTATATTAAAAACAAAAAACGTAATCAAAACCAATTCTCTATTAATTCAAATACTAATTAATTTAATTTTTTTTAATAGCCCCAATTTTAAAAAATCTTAAAAAAGTTCATTTGAAGATTTACATATCTAATATTTATTTACCTAAAAGTTCTTTATTGCTTTTAGGGTTTCATTAAAAATTTCTAAATATGGTTAATAATACTTTTATAACAAAACTTCCCGATTTTTTAGAAATCCAACGTTCAAGTTTTTGCTGGTTTCTATTAAAAGGTTTAAGTTATGAATTAAATTCTCTTTCACCCATTATTGACGTTAATGTTAAAAGAGTAAAATTAAAATTGTATCCCCAAGAATTTGTACTAAAACCGGGACGAACAACACCAATTTGTGCTAAACAAAATGATTCAACATATGGAGTTCGAATTTTTTTACCAGCAGAAGTTATTTATTGTGATACAGAATCAAAATACCCAACAAAAAAAAACCGTCTAGAAGACATAAAAGAAAAAGTTTTTATTGGTCAGATTCCATTAATGACTTCTACAGGAAGCTTTATTGTAAATGGATGTGAAAGAGTTATAGTAAATCAAATAATTCGATGTCCAGGATTATACTATAAAGCTGAATTTCTCAACAATAATATCGTTTCAACAGTAACCATAATTGCACAACGAGGATCTTGGTTAAAATTTGAATTTGATAAAAATGGTTATTGGGTAAGAATTGATAAAGAAAAAAAAATAAGTATTTTTGATTTTCTTGAAGGTTTAAATATAAACGATGAGGAAATTCTTTCTGGTTTAAAATCAATAGCGCCTTTACTTAAATATAAAAAAACACAAGAAATTTTAAAACGAAATAACGACCCAGACTTAAAAAATCTTATTGAAAAAATAACGGACCCAAATTCTTATTCTCTAGGTATAATCGGGAGATTAAACTTAAATCGGCGACTTGGATTAAATATTTCTACTCGGGTACATACTCTTACTATACATGATATATTTGGTATTATTGATTTCTTTTTAAGTGCTCGTTCGTTTGTTCCAGATGATATTGATGATTTGAGAAATCGTCGAATTAGAGCTGTTGGGGAATTAATAACAAGTCAATGTGAAATTGGTTTAAATCGTCTAGAAAGAAATATTCTAGAGCGTACAAACTTTTCTGGGTCAGTTCGAATTCTACCAAAAACTTTGGTTAACGCCCGGCCAATAATGTCAGCTATTCAAGAATTTTTTAATTCAAGCCAATTATCGCACTATATGGATCAAACGAATTTACTTTCAGAAACAGCTAATAAACGTCGAATTAGTGCACTTGGACCAGGCGGTTTAAATGCAGACCGGGTTACTGTTGCTGCACGTGATATTCATCCAACCCAATATGGTCGTCTTTGCCCAATTGAGACTCCTGAAGGTCAAAATGTCGGATTAGTAAGTACTTTAGCTTCATATGCAAGAATAAATCGTAATGGGTTTATACAAACACCTTATTTTAGAGTTGAAAATGGAAAAATTCTTACTCAACAGCCTCTAATTTATTTAACAGCAGAACAAGAAGAAAATTTAAAAATTGCACCTGCAGATGTAAAGAGAGACCAAGATGGTTATTTAGTAGATGATTTTATTGTAACCCGTTTCAATCAAGAATTTATAATTACACCATCAAAATTAGTTGACTTTATTTCTGTTTCAGTAATTCAAATTATTTCAGTGGCTGCTTCTTTAATTCCATTTTTAGAACACGATGATGCAAACAGGGCCTTAATGGGTGCGAATATGCAACGTCAAGCAGTTCCACTCTTATATCCTCGAAAACCAATTGTTGGAACCGGAATAGAAAGTCAGGTTGCTTTTGATTCTCGATTAGTTAATATTGCTACAAAACCAGGAATTGTTAAGTATGTTTCTTCACAACAAATAGATATAAAAAATATTGAGGGTGAAAAAATTGCCTATAAACTAATTAAATATAGACCCTCTAATCAAGATACTTGTTTAAATCAAAGACCATTAGTATGGGTTGGTCAATCTATTAAAACTGGTCAGGTTATTGCTGACGGTCCAGGAACCCAAAGTGGAGAGTTAGCTCTTGGACAAAACCTAACGGTTGCTTACATGCCTTGGCAAGGCTACAATTACGAAGATGCAATTTTAGTAAGTGATAAGCTTGTATATCAAAATTTATTTACTTCGATTCACATTGAAGAATGTGAAACAGAAGTTCAACAAACAAAAACAGGAGAGCAAGTAATAACATCGGACATTCCACTTGTAAGTGAAAAAAACTGTAAAAATTTAGATGAGAATGGAATTATAAAAGTTGGCAAATACGTTTATCCAGGAGATATTTTAGTTGGAAAAATAACCCCCAAAGGCGAAATTGATCAGTTACCAGAAGCAAAATTATTAAAAGCAATATTTGGGTTTAAAACACCCGATATGCGAGATAGTTCTTTACGAGTTCCAGGAGGACTTTCAGGTCGAGTTCTAGATATTAAAATTTTTAAAAAGCCGAAGCCAGGAAAAGTGTTTGGGGTAGGATCAAAAATTCGAGTTTTTATTGCCCAAATTAGTAAATTACAAGTAGGTGATAAAATTGCTGGTCGTCATGGCAATAAGGGAGTTATTTCTCGAATTTTACCTCATCAAGATATGCCTTTCTTACCTGACGGAACTTCTGTCGATATTATTTTAAATCCTTTAGGTGTTCCTTCTCGTATGAATGTTGGTCAAATCTTTGAATGTTTGTTGGGGTTAGCTGGCGATCAATTAAATAAACGATTCAAAATTTTGCCGTTTGATGAAATGTACCAAAATGAGGCATCACGTATTTTAATTAATCAAAAATTAAAAGATGCTGCTAAAAAACAAAATAAACCTTGGTTATTTAGTGCTTACTCTCCAGGAAAAATTCTTCTTTCAGATGGTAGAACAGGAGAAAAATTTGATAATCCTGTTTTGGTTGGGCGTTCTTATATTTTAAAATTAGCACATCTTGTTGAGGATAAAATTCATGCTCGTTCAACAGGACCCTATTCTTTAATTACTCAGCAACCAGTTGGCGGTAAATCTCAGAATGGTGGACAACGATTTGGTGAGATGGAAGTCTGGGCTCTTGAGGCCTTTGGTGCAGCTTATACACTTCAAGAGCTATTAACAATAAAATCGGATGACATGCAAGGTCGAGATGATGTTTTAAATTCAATTGTATGTGGGCAAGAAATTCCAAAATCTAGTATTCCAGAATCTTTCAAAGTATTAATGCGAGAATTAAATGCATTAGGTTTAGATATCACAACCTACAAAGTAATGTTTGAAAATGAAACCAATAAAAATTGTTTAATAAAAAATGAAATAAATTTAATGCAAACTTACGAAGAAGGTATAAAAGCAAAAATAAGGGAAGAAGAAAAAGAAAGAGAAAAAGAAAGAGAAAAAGAAAGAGAGGCTCGAGAGATGGAAGACCCTGAAAAGATAGTTAGCAAAATAGACGCAAAACAAAAAAAGAAGTATAAAAAAACAAAAAAAAAAACTGAGAAAAAAAAATAAATTAATAAAATTTTGAAAAAGATTAAATGAGTGTGATTATGCAAACATTCCCAGAAAATTTTGACTTTATTAAAATTAATCTTGCTTCACCAGAAAAAATTGAAATATGGGCAAAACGCCTATTGCCAGTAGGGTTGGTTGTAGGAGAAATCACTAAAACTGATACAATTAATTATAGAACATTTAAACCAGAAACCGGAGGACTCTTTTGTGAACAAGTATTTGGTCCAATCAAAACGGGTGCATGTAGTTGTGGAGCTTATAAATATTCTAGAAAATATGGAACAGTTTGTTCCGTTTGCGGGGTTGAGATAACAGATTCTCGTGTTCGTCGTCATAGAATGGGTTATATTAATCTTTTAGCGGGAGTAAGTCATGTTTGGTATTTAAAAGGTAGGCCGAGTTATTTAAGTCTTGTGCTAGACGAAAAATTAAAAGATATCGAAAAGGTAATTTACTTTAATAATAAAGGTTATGAAATTAAATCACCAGCTGAAAGAGAAAGGATTACAGCCGAAAGTTTAGAAAATTTTGCAAATAACAACTCTATTTATTTTAATAATGTTTTTGAAACTTACTTTAATAATAGATATAAACTCCACGGAGCAGAAATTATTAAAACAAAATTAGAACAATTAAGTTTAAAATCTGAAATTGTTAAGAGTCGTACAAATCTAAATAATCCAAGAAAACGTAAAAGAGCAATTCGGAGAATTAGAGTTTTAGAAAGTTTTTTATTAACAAAATCGAAACCTTTTTGGATGATTTTATCAAATCTTTCAGTTCTTCCGCCTGGTTTACGCCCTATGATTCAGCTTGAAGGTGGAAGATTTGCAACTTCTGACTTAAATGAACTTTATAGAAAAATTATAATGCGAAATAATCGTTTAGGAAGATTATTTAACATTGATGCCCCTAACGTAGTAATTAGAAATGAAAAACGGTTATTGCAAGAAGCAGTTGATTCTTTAATTGATAATGGTCGACGTGGACAAAAAATTGTTGATATTAATAATCGACCTTTTAAATCATTAGCTGATTCAATTGCTGGAAAACAAGGACGTTTTAGACAAAATTTATTAGGAAAACGTGTTGATTATTCAGGTCGATCTGTAATTACAGTTGGGCCTGAATTAAAATTGCATCAATGTGGGTTGCCTTATGAAATTGCAGTTGAATTATTTAAACCATTTTTGATTCATGAATTAATTGAACAAGATATTGTTAGTTCAATTAGATCTGCTCAAAAAATTATTGCTCATGATGAAAAATTAATTAAAAAACTATTAAAAAATATACTTAGAAATCAGCCTGTTATTTTAAATCGTGCACCAACATTACATCGACTAAGTGTTCAAACATTTCAACCAATATTAGTTACAGGTAGCGCAATTTTATTGCATCCTCTTGTTTGTCCACCTTTTAATGCTGATTTTGATGGTGATCAAATGGCTGTTCACATTCCATTATCATCAAAAGCTAAAGCAGAAGCAATTTCTTTATTATTTGCACCTTGTAATTTCCTTTCACCTGCAACAGGTTCACCTGTTTTATTACCTAGTCAAGATATGTTATTAGGATGTTATTATTTAACAACAAATAATTTAAAAGGATTAAAAGGCGCAAATCATTACTTTTCAAATTTCGATGATGCTTTATTAGCTTATGAAAATAAATTAGTTGATCTACATGCTTTAATTTGGATTCGATATGGTGGTTATTTGGAAGATACATCCGAACCTTTAAAAACTATACAAAAAAATGATAAAACAAAATTAATTATTTATAAAGATAAACAAATTCGACAAAGTGAAAATGGTGAAATTATCACAACTTATATTCGAACTACTCCAGGTCGACTTATTTTTAATAAGGTTATTAATCAAGCATTAAATTTAAATATTTAATTTAAATTTTTATAATTTTTGTTACAAGAAATAAATAATAATGAAACAAATACAAACTAAACCCAAAACTTTTTTTCGAAATAAAGTTGTTACAAAAAAATATTTAAAAGAAATTTTATTTTGGGCTTTTCGAAATTTTGGCATGGCTCGAGCAGGTTTTTTATCAGATTCTTTAAAAAAATTAGGGTTTTATTATGCAACTCAAGGCGGTGTTTCAATTAGTATTGAAGATTTAAAAATTCCACCTTTAAAAACAGAAATTATTGATAGAACTAAAAAACAAGTTAATAATTCTGAGTTAAATTGTATCAGGGGAGAACTAACTGAAGTTGAACGTTATCAACAATTAACCAATCAGTGGAACACAAGCAGTGAAGTCTTAAAAAATAAAGTTGTTTATTACCTAAAAAATTTTGATCCATTAAATCCTGTTTATATGATGGCTTTTTCTGGAGCTCGGGGTAATTTATCCCAAGTTCGTCAATTAGTTGGAATAAGAGGACTAATGTCAGGACCAACGGGTGATATTATTGATATACCAATTACTACGAACTTTCGTGAAGGTTTAAGTGTTACTGATTATATGATATCAGCATATGGAGCACGAAAAGGATTAGTCGACACCGCTTTAAAAACCGCAGATTCCGGCTACTTAACAAGGCGATTAGTTGATGTTGCACAAGATATTTTAATTCGTGAAACAGATTGTAAAACAAAAAAGGGTATTTTGTTATTTAATTTTGATGATGGTAGTGGAAATACGTTCTTATTAAAAGACCGATTAATTGGAAGAATATTAGCCAAAGATATTTTTGATGAGCAAAAACGTTTTTTTGCATATCGAAATCAACAAATTAGTTCTTTATTAGCAAAAAGAATTTATGAAAATAAATTTAATAAGGTATTAGTTCGATCTCCTATAACCTGTGAACTAAGTCGGTCAGTTTGTCAAACCTGTTATGGTTGGAATTTAGCTTATGGTAAACTTGTTGATCTGGGAGAAGCAGTTGGTGTTGTTGCTGCTCAGTCAATTGGAGAACCAGGTACACAATTAACAATGCGTACCTTTCATACTGGTGGGGTTTTTACAGCGGAATCAAATGGACAAATTTTTTCGAAAATTTCTGGTCAAATTCGTTTTCCAGCAAATTTAAAAGCGTGTACAGGACGAACTGAACAAGGGGATAAAGTATTAATTGTTGAAAATGATACAAAAATTGAAATTGTTAATTTTAAAAATTTTTCAATTCCAATTTTTGTAAAAAAAGAAAGTATGTTATTTGTAAAAAAAGATCAGTTTATTAAAAAAGATCAAATTATTGCAATATTAGCAAAGACCAAACAAAATGTAGAAAAAAAAGAAAAAAAAGAAGTTTTTTCAAGTGTTGGTGGTGAAATTCTTTTAGATTCTCCATTTTTTGTAAAATCAATTAAAACATTTAATACAAAAACAAATAATTTAGATGGGGGTGTTTTTTGGATTTTATCGGGCAAAGTTTTAAATATTCCATTTTATGCAAAAATTAATAAATATAAATTTGAAAATTTAAAACCTCACTCAAATTTAGCAACAATTAAATTAATAACATCAAAAACAGGTTTTCTTAAACTTTTTAAAAATAATAATACTTTAACAAAAAATAAAGAAATATCTTTAAAAATTTTGGTCAAAAACTTAATTTTAAAAAATTCAAAAATCTATAAAAAAAAATCGAGTAATGTTAAGTTTAATTCACACTTTCCAACAAATTTTGTTTTACAAACTGAACAAAACAAAATTTTTAAACTACATAATTGCTTAGATAAAACTTTAAAATCAGGATCAATTATTGGTGAAGAGTTTAATAACTCTTATCAAACTAATCTAGGTGGTTTAATTTATCATAATCTTTTAAATAGTTTTGAAATAATAAATGCCAGCGATGATGAAAAAATCGATTCAATATTGTTTTTGCCAGAAGAAACTATTAGAGTTAATCGGAGGGTAAGGAAAGTAAAATCAGGAGATTGGATTGAAGCAAATACGCAAATAAGTGGATCTATTTATAATAGAAAAGCAGGTTTTGTAGAATTTGAAGAAACTGGTGGTATTGTTTCAAAAGTTATCATCAAAATTGGCTCGTTTTTAAATATTAAAAACGATTGTATTGATGAAAAAAAATATAATAACCGGGTATTTTTTCCAGGTGAAAAATTACTTGATGAACACGTCATTAATCAATTAACTTATACCCAAATTGTTAAAAGTTCTAGTGGAAAAATTTTATTGCTTCAACCAGTATTTTTATATGAATTCGCAAAAAATCAAAGAGTAAGAAAATTAAAAAACTTTAAGTCATTTTCAGAAATTAATTATAGAGTATTGCCTAATAAATATCGTATTGAAAGTAATGAAAATAAAATAATACAGTTAGTTAAACGAAAATTAGTTTTAGCTTATAATAAAAATGATTATGTTGGATTAGAAGCAAGAGTTGCTTTTTCGGAAATTGAATCTTCAAAATTTGGGTTGGAATGTAATGTCTTAGAAAATATTTTTAGTGAGAAGAATTTTCCAAATATTATCGGATTAAATAATATTAAGATTTCAACATTATTTAGAAATAATCAATTTATTGAGTCAAATACTATAATTGGTGATATAAATATTGCACCAAAAAAATTAACAACCATTAAACAAATAAAAGAAAGAAAAAATTTATATAAGCGTAAATTATTTTTAGTTTCAACTAAAGATTATCTAAATATTTTTATTGAACAATCAAATAAAATTAACAGTTCTAAAAAGTTTATTAAATTTGGAGATTCAATTACAAAACAATTTTTGAGTTGTTATTCGGGTAAAATTTTAAGTAATACTAATAAAAATATCCTATTACATAAAGGTAAACCGTTTTTATTTTCTAAAGGAGCAGAAATTTTTTGGAAAAATAATGAATTTATTAAATCAGATGATAGTTTGGGAGTACTATATTATCAAAGAGCTCAGACGGGGGATATTGTTCAAGGTTTACCAAAAGTTGAAGAAATTCTAGAAGCTCGCCGAGAAAAAGTTTTTATAAGAACTCCCAGATATCCTGGAATAATTATAGCTCCAGAAAAAATTATGACTTCCGCAGTTAAAACCCGTTTTCTATATATTTCTCTATACCAGAAGATTAAATATTGTGAATTTTATCCGGACATGTTGATAAATGAAAATACATTTATAATACCTGGGAAACCTTTAAATACAAGAAATGCGAGTCCCCATACAAGTTTAAAATATTTAAACTTTTATTATAAAATAATTTTAAATTTTAGTTTGCATGAGGCTGCTTACAGAAGTTTAAGAAAATCTCAATCCTATTTACTTAATTCAATTCAAAGTGTTTATTCATCACAAGGAGTTGATATTTCGGATAAACACTTAGAAATTATTGTAAAACAAATTGGCTCAAAAGTTAGAGTAAATACGATTGGACAAAGCAATATTATTCCAGGTGAATATATTTATTTGCAACATATTAATAAAATAAATACTGTTTTAGAAAAAACAAAAAATTCTCATTATACAATTGATTATTACCCAGTTCTTTTAGGAATTACGAAAGCATCACTAGTAACTGAAAGTTTTATTTCTGCTGCAAGTTTTCAAGAAACTGTTCGGGTTTTAGCTGACGCCGCAATTCAAGGAAAAGCAGATTGGCTGAGAGGATTAAAAGAAAATGTTATAATTGGTCGACTAATACCAGCGGGAACTGGATTTAATAGTTATGATCAAATTTCCAACTTAAATGTGCAAGTTGGAAAAAAGGTAAGCGAAAATAAAAAAAAGTAAGCGAAAACATTGAAAATTAATCAATTTGTTAATATAATCTAAAATATTAAATTAAAAAAATTTTTATTTATTATTTATTAATCTGGAGAAGAAACTTATGGCTAATTTATCATTAGCTCAACTTTTAGAAGCGGGTGTACATTACGGCCACAAATCATATCGTTGGAATCCTAAAATGTTTCCTTATATTTATAATGAGCGTGATGGAATTCATATTATTGATTTAGTACAAACAATTCATTTATTAAAACAAGCTTGTGATTTTGTTAATGAAGCAGCCTCGGAAGGAAAAACATTTTTATTTGTTGGAACAAAACGTCAAGCTGCGGCAATTATAGCACAAGAAGCGAAACGGGCTAACTCTTATTACGTAAATCACCGCTGGTTAGGTGGAATGTTAACAAACTCAAATACATTTTCAACCCGAATTCAACGCTTAAAATTCTTAGAAAGTCAGGAAGCTTCTGGATATTTTGAAAAGTTAACTAAAAAAGAATCAGCATTATTAAAAAAAGAATTAGAAAAACTTCGTAAATATCTTAGTGGTGTAAAAGAGATGATTAAACGCCCAGACATTATTATTGTTGTTGATCAAAAACGTGAAATGAATGCTATTAAAGAGGCATTGAAATTAAAAATTCCGATTATTTCAATTTTAGATACAAACTGTGATCCTGATCTAGTCGATATACCAATTCCAGGAAATGATGACGCTCTTCGTTCAATTAAATTTATTATTCAAAAATTAGCTGATCAAATTTGTTTAGGACAAAGAAATAAAAAGTTTGTTGATGTAAATTAAAAAATATATTTATATAAATAATTATATTTTCAATTGGTTTGTTGATGTTTATTTAATCAATTCATTTGGATTACCATAAACATCAACTTAATAATAATATACTAACTTTCTATTGACAAACTTTATTATAATAAATTACAAAGTCCTAATAAATATAAATTAAAGTTTTTGTAACTTATTGACAAATAACTAAAAAACAATTATCATAATAGTTAAAAATCAAGTTTT
>Ga0209771_1000120_pt1 | contig 47541 bp, 43 predicted proteins | sample SaaInl59LU_5_DNA_FD_184639 | JGI IMG/M metagenome (GOLD analysis project Ga0209771, IMG submission 184639) | Marine microbial communities from expanding oxygen minimum zones in the Saanich Inlet - ESP_59LU_5_DNA (SPAdes) (version 2) | ecosystem: Environmental > Aquatic > Marine > Intertidal zone... | reverse complement strand
GGCACCACGATTATTCGCAATAGCCAAGGCAATCATTAGATTTTCTGCGACTGTCATCGAATGGAAAACTTGAGACACTTGAAAAGAACGCGAAATGCCCGCATGTGTTATTTTACGCGTTCCAAGACCGACTAATTCAGTCCCTTCAAATTTTATGCTGCCTTCTGTTGGCGCAAGATACCCTGTAACCATGTTTACAAAACATGTTTTACCAGCTCCATTTGCACCGATAATACCAACAATCTCACCCTGAGAGATGTCAACATTGATGTCTTTTGCAGCAACAACTGCTCCAAAGGTTTTGAGCAAGTTGCGAACCTGCAGGATTGAAGAGCTATTTCTCATTTTTCTTACCCCCCAACTTCTCAATCAAACTCCATATTCCACCGGGCAAGAAGAATATAATTGTTAAGAACGCCGCGCCCATAATCAACTGCCACGCCTGAGGGGCCAATTCAAACGCATAGGTCCTAAGGACTTCAAAAACCAGAGACCCAATAAACGGTGCAATCACACTGCCTGGGCCTGCCATGATGGTAATAAATACAAGCTCACCAGATACTGTCCAGTTGATCATCGACTCCGGGTCCACCTGCCCCAGTGACATCGCCATCAGCGCACCAGCTCCACCAGCCAAAATTGCCGACATTGAATACTTAAGGTGGATTGCGTGAGCGACCGAAAAACCGAGGTACTCAACTCTTATCTCATTGTCTCTGATCGCGGTGGTTAGTTTTCCAAAGGTCGTTTTCAGATAGAAATTCACCGCAAGTGCTGCTGTTAAACTGACAAGTGTGATGATCACGAACAATGGATATTTTGTCTCGGGCGAAGCCCCAAATATGGTCGACGCAGAGATCGCAAAGCCATCCGTTGATCCTAAGGATTCAGTTTTTACCACAATGCCAAATAACACCATCGATATTGCTGTGTTGAGCATCGCAAAGAAAATGTCTCGGTAGTTTCTCATGATGAAGCCAATTAAAAAACCAGCGACGCCAGCAACAACAACTCCTGCTATTAGGCGAAGAAAGACGTCAGAAACACCCAATTTACTATCGAGGATTGCAACGGCATATGCTCCCAAACCAAAATAGAAAGCATGGCCAAAAGAGACCAATCCTGTGCGCCACAACACCATGAGACCAAGGATCGCAAGAGCCCTTGAAAATCCGAACATAAATTGGTTCACGATCCAGTTTGGCGCAAAAGCACCACCAACACAGATTACCAGCGCAGCCAATAATAAAAATTTCGCTGTTCTATCATTAAACATCTTAAATTTTCCTCGGTTTGGCTGGAGCAAACAAGCCTTCTGGACGAAACACAAGGACTACAGCCATCACAGCAAAGACAACAAAAAGCTCAACTTGCGGCACTTCATGAACAGCAATTGCGCGCAGGAGCCCAATGATCAATGATCCGATCGCTGCACCGGCAATGGATCCCATGCCACCAACGACAACGACAGCAAAAGACAGGACAATTACTTCCGCGCCAAGGCCCGGTGCGACCGAGATTGTTGGCGCAATATAGGCGCCCCCTAAGCCACCCAAAATCGCGCCTCCAATGAAGGTTAATGTGTAAACAAGTGGGACATTGATACCCATCGATATGCCCATCTCACGATCAAAAATAACAGCTTTAAGAAGAGTGCCCCATTTCGTTTTGTTCAAAAGCCACCAACAGCCGACGGCCACAACTGCCGCCACCCCAATTAGTGTTATTCCATAAACATCTCTCGTAATGCCTCCCAATTCAACCGATTCCAGAAGCGCCATCGGTTGGTATGCGAAGTACGGGTCGGTTCCAAAGGCTATAAGGATGATATCTTCCAAGATGAGGAATAGGCCAAACGTCGCTAACACGATCAAAACTTCATCGCGCTCATACATGTGCTTTAAGATGCCTTGTTCGATGATGAAGCCAAGAATGACACCAACAACGATAGCCGCCGCAACAATGATTAAAAAGCCCAAAGCATCAGGCAAACCCATATCCGAGAATTTACCTATGAAGAAGGCTGAAGTGTATGCGCCCCAGGCATAAAAACTCCCATGTGCTACATTGAGAATCTTCATCACACCAAATATGATGGTGAGCCCTGCAGACACAATAAATAAATATGACGAAAACTGAAGCCCATCTAACAAAATGGTTAAGAAGGTTTCCATATTGTCCCCCCAAAAAAAATTGGTGTAGATTTTAAAAATCAAAAACCGCCAGGGGTCAATTTACCTGCCTGGCGGTTTCATTTATTTGGGTTCTAACACTTAGCGCCTTTCATGCCGCCATTGATCCAGTCGACACTTTTCACGCCATCTGGCGGGAGTACGCACGATGCAGGATAAAACTTAACACCAGTTACGACATTTTCACCTTCATCGGCGTCGTATTTGGTAATACCATATCCGTTCTCGGTCGCGGCCTGATGGCCACCACCCAATTTCATCTCAATAGTTGTTGAGAATGACTCAAAGGTAACGCCACGCAATGCATCGGCAAGCTGTTCATTGGAAGCATCACTGCCAGCTTTATCATAAGCTATTTTCGCAGCCAAAATTGCCTGTCCATACTGATAGGCTGGTCCTGATGGGTAGATACCATAAATGTTCTTGTAGGTATTCACAAACCAGTTATTAAGCGCTGTATCGCGATCTCTCACAAGAATGCCGTATGGACCTCTCGCACCAAGAACCAACCCATCAGGGAGTTTTTTCCCTAAACGATAAGCAGCTGTTCCGCCAACTGTTACAACGCTAATTTTTTTCTTAAACAGTCCACGCGCCGCACCCTGAAAAATAAAAGCCTCCAGATCGCCACCCCAGAAGCTGGAGTGAACCAAGTCAGCTTTATCTAGTGACATTGCAGAAATCTCTGATCCATACTGGCCAGCAAAAATTTTTGGAAATTGAGTTTTTTCTGATGCTTTTGTATTTGGCATAATCTGCTTGAGTGTCAGGTCAAAGTCACGCCAAGAGTCCTGGCCCCAAGCATAGTTCTGGTTAATGCCAGTGTAACTTTTCATATTTGGAAAGTTTTCTTTAACATACATTGCTGCCGCAACATTATCAGAGGTAGCATGACCCATTGTTCTGAAAACGTATTTTCTTTCCGCCTCCTCAAAGATGCGAGGCGTACCGCATGTTGCAAAAATTGTAAATTGCTTGAGCTCTTCAGCTATAGGAGCGAGCGCCTGACAATTTCCAGAGGAAATATAACCAACGATTGCATCAACATTTCGCTTTTCTACAAGGTTACGATATTCCGCTACCTGTTTTGTCGCACCACCACCTTCATCAAGCTCTATAAGAGATGCTGATGCACCGCCGAACCCTTTGGTGTTGTAAGGAGCAGGCAGGGTTCCTTTATTGATTGCATCAGTGACCATTTTGGCACCATTCATGGCAGGGATGCCAAATGGACCAGCCGCACCACCTGTCAAAAACGACGGCACCGCAATTGTAATTGTATCTTTGGCATGAGCAATCCCGCCCGCAAGAGCAACAGCTGAAACAGCTGCGATTCCCAATGCACCCTTGAGAAGTTTATTTGTCATTTCATTCCTCCCGATTGTCGGATTTTTATTTTTTAGCGTTGCCGCCAATTAAAGACGGTACTTATTAAGAGACATCGAATGGAGGTTGGTCAAGCATTGTCTGAAAACTATCTAAATTTATTTTGGTTCGTATTCAATTTGCCGCTTTGACCATTTAGTGCCGTTTCCTTGATCGCCAATCCAGTCTTAAGCAGCCGCCGAAAACAGGCTTGTATTTCGATAAACCGCCTACTTCCTCCGATTATCTGGCGCCAAGCATCAACCTATTCTACGCCTGATTTCCGAGTCTATAACCAGCCATAACACAGAAATTATATTATCAATATTGCCACAAGGATGGATATGATTAGGATAATGTAACCAACGCAGCCCGCCTGCCCGCGATTGATGATCTTAGCAACTTTATGCCAATAAAATTGGCGCTTTCAACAAAGGTTTTGAAGATAGTGAACGACCAAAACGCAATATCCATGATTGATTCGATTGTTGATGACTGGCTTTGCCGCTTCAATGCCGCGATGCATCAAACATCATCATCAGCTGGTGAGGCACCGGCGGGTTTCGCTGATCTATTTCACGACAACAGCTTTTGGCGCGATGCGCTGGCGCTCAGCTGGCAGCTTCAAACCATTACTGGCGCAACAGACATTCTAAACAGCCTTCCCGCAGCGGCGGCCAAAGCCGGAATCAGCGCGATCACGCGTGATCATCAAGCCACTGCACCGCGCCTTGTAAACCGTGCTGGCAGTGATGCAATCGAAGCCTTTTTCACCTTTACCACCGACGTCGCGCATTGCCGTGGAATTTTGCGGCTAACAGCAGATGACAATCATCCTGATCACTATCGGGCGTGGACATTTTTTACCGCAATTGATGAATTGATCGGCTTTGAGGAAAAAACCGAACGGAACCGGCCAACAGGGCAATCCTATTCGCGCGATTTTCGCGGGCCAAACTGGCTGGATAAACGCCTTGCTGCCGCCAGTTTTGAAAATCATGATCCGGCCGTTCTGGTTGTTGGTGGTGGGCAGGCTGGCTTGTCGATCGCCGCGCGGCTAACCCAGCTTGGCATCGACACATTGATTGTCGATAAAAACAGCCGTATTGGCGATAATTGGCGCAATCGCTACCATGCGCTGACCTTGCATAATCAGCTTCATGTCAATCATCTTCCCTATATGCCGTTTCCGCCAACATGGCCGACCTATATTCCAAAGGATATGCTGGCCCTTTGGTTTGAATCCTACGCCGCCGCGATGGAGCTGAATTTTTGGGTCAATTGCGAAGTGACAAATGCCAATTATGATGACAAGGCCGAACGCTGGCAGGTTGTATTGCGTACCGCTGATGGCGGCACGCGTCATATGTCACCGCGCCATGTGATTATGGCCACCGGCGTTAGCGGCATTCCCAATCTTCCCAAAATTGACACGCTGTCAGCCTTTAAAGGGCCTGCGGTTCATTCAAGCCAATATCATGATGGCGAAGACTGGTCAGGCAAACATGCCATCGTTCTTGGTTGCGGCAATAGCGGCCATGATATTTCACAAGACCTCTATTCAAGCGGCGCCAAAGTCACCATGATCCAGCGCAGCCCCAGCCTTGTTGTGAATATCGAACCTAGCGCCCAATTCCCCTACAAGCTGTATGACGAAGACCGCGGCACAGATGAATGTGACTTCATCACCACCTCAATGCCAACCCCGCTTGTCAAACAGGCACATCGTCATTTCACCAAAGCCGCACGCACAACGGATAAGGCGCTTCTTGATGGCTTGGAAAAAATCGGCTTCAGGCTGGATTTTGGCGATAATGATACCGGCTGGCAGTTCAAATATCTCACCCGCGGTGGTGGCTATTATTTCAATGTTGGCTGTTCTGACTTGCTTGCCGAGGGCAAAATTGATCTTGTGCAATTCGACCAAATTGATCAATTCACCGATCACGGCATGACCATGAAAGACGGCCGCAAAATTGACGCCGATATTGTTATTTTGGCAACCGGCTATAAACCACAGGAATATCTTGTCAGCAAATTATTCGGTGATGAGATCGCCGCACGGATTGGCCCTATTTGGGGATTTGGCGATGGCATGGAACTGCGCAACATGTATTGTCAGACCGGACAGCCCGGCCTATGGTTTATCGCTGGCAGCTTTGCCCAATGCCGTATCTATTCGAAATATCTAGCCCTGCAAATCAAGGCATTGGAAGAAGGCATCATCCAGCCCCAACAATCCTAACCCGTCCTTTTTCGCCCGCTTATGTACCTTTAGTAAAACGAGACATGAAATGAAATTCGCAACGATCAATGGTATCTCTATTCATTATCAATTTGATGATGCTGGCACCGCCAAGCCGCTTATTGTTTTTTCCAACTCGCTTGCCACTGATTTCCGCATTTGGCAGGATTGTGTTGACGATCTATCGGCTGATTATTCCATTCTTCGCTATGACAAACGTGGCCATGGCCTATCCGGCATGGGAACACCGCCCTATCAGATTGATGATCATGTGAATGATCTTGTTGCATTGATGGATCATCTTGGTCTATCGGGCGCGGTTGTTGTTGGCCTATCAGTTGGTGGCCTGATTGCCCAGGGCCTGTATCACGCCCGCCCCGATCTTGCCAAAGCTCTGATCCTGTGCGACACGGCTGCCAAAATTGGCAATGCCGAAATGTGGAATGATCGCATCGCCATAGCGCGTGATGGTGGTTTGGCCGCGCTTGTTGATGCCAATATGCAGCGTTGGTTCTCACCAGCCTTTCATACTGATCGTGCAACCGAATTGCATGGGTATCGGGCAATGTTCACGCGTACGCCGCTCGATGGCTATATCGGCACCGGCACGGCTATTCGTGATGCTGATTTCCGTGATCAAGCGCCAAATATTGCCGTACCGACTGTTTGCGTTGTTGGTGATCAAGATGGTGCCACCCCGCCAGATCTGGTGCGCGGCACCGCCGACATGATCCCGGGTGCGAAATTTGAACTGGTTAAAGATGCAGGCCATATTCCCTGCGCTGAACAGCCCGCCGCGATCATCAAGATCATTCGTGATGTGATGGCCGGTCTTTAGCCGCGTTCATCACCAATCACATCACAAACCGGTAATGGGGCAGGCAAATATTTGCCTGCCTTTTTTCATGGCCATTGATCGGGCTTTCTTCGCTGGCCTAATTTAGTGCTAGGCTGGTTTGGCGCGGCGTGGCTGGGCTGCGATAACGGCGGCCACCGCTGGTCGCGCGCGAATCTCATCGAGCAGGGCATTTAATCGCGGGCGGTCTTTACGCATTGCCGTTTTATCAAGATCCCAGCGGCTAAGCATATAAAGATAGAAATCGGCGGCGGTAAGGCTTTGTCCACATATATAAGGGTCAAGGCTGGCCTCTAGGTGATCAAAAATAATCCGGTGTTCGGCGCGCGCCTTTTGCCGGATCGTTTCAGCCGCCGCGTCATCCCCATAGTGACGGGTATGGTGCTGGCGATGATAGGCGGGATAAACCGATGTCGCCAAAAGCGCCAGATATTGATGATAGCGGTCATTTTGTGGCGTGCCTTGGGGCGGCGCCAGATTGCCGAACCGACTGGTAATATGGTGAATGATCGCCAGCGTTTCAAAAACCTGCGTTCCGTCAGGACAAATCAAAATAGGAATACGACCAAGCGGATTTGCGGCAAAGAAATCGGGGCTTTTCACCTCGGCCGGATCGGGAAAGGAAATGTCATAATCAATACCGGCCTCACAAAATAAAAATTCGGCAATCAATGATCCTGCACCTGACCTGCCGATGATGTGATAATTTCCCATTTGTCATTCCCCAATTTTATTTTATGCAATCATTTTAGGCGGCCAATCGTTTGCGCCAGCTTTGCCAAGATATCTATCTTGTAAACATATCTACCTTGTCTGGCACCCTATCTCTGGCTAGTCTAGCGCTATTCTCGCCCCACATTGCTAGCATAGGCAAGTCACATGTTTAATTCTGCTGTCGCCACTTTAAATGCGCCGCCTGTTTCAATCGTGCTGAACTGGAAATCATCTTATGATGGCGCCAACGGGCCTTTGATTGATATGAGTCAGGCTGTTCCTGGCTATTCTGCGCATCCCGATATTTTAACAGCGTTGGCCAAGGCCGCATCCGATCCGGTGCTGGCGCGTTATGGGCCAGTCGAGGGTGATCCCGAATTTCGCAGCGCCTATGCTGATCATGTAAGCCAAATTTACAACGCCAAAATTAATAGCAGTGAGGTGCAAATCACCTCGGGCTGCAATCAGGCCTTTGTCGCGACAGTGCTGGCGCTAGCGGGTCATGGCGACCGTATTTTGATGATGCGCCCCTGCTATTTCAATCATGAATCGACTCTTGGCATGCTTGGGGTCGGTATTGATTATGTTGATTGTGATGATGGCGGCCTGCTTCCCAATTGCGCCGCCATTGATGCCGCCATTGGGCCGCAAACGCGCGCGATCGCGCTGGTCAGCCCCAATAATCCGGCTGGCAGCATCTATCCGGCACCGCTTCTTGCTGACATTCTGGCCTTATGTCAAAAGCGGGGCATCTGGCTAATCCTTGACGAAACCTATCGTGATTTTATGCCACTTGATATGGATGTACCGCATCATCTTTTTACCCAAGATGATTGGCAATCATCGCTGATCCAACTTTACAGCTTTTCGAAATCCTATTGCCTTCCTGGGCATCGGCTTGGCGCCATCATTGCAGGCCGCGAAGTGGTCGCCCAATTGGCTAAGGTTATTGATAATATCCAGATTTGCGCCCCGCGTGTAGCACAGCACGCCTTGACTCCAATGTTGGCATCCATGACAGGCTGGCGGCAAACCAACCGCGAAAGAATTGCCGCACGCGCCACCGTATTTAGAGCCGCAATCGATGATTTACCCGGTTGGGATCTGCTGAGCAGCGGCGCTTATTTTGGCTATGTACGTCACCCTTTCGCCGGTATGGGTTCCCGCCAGCTTGCCGAAACGATGGCGCGCAAGGTGGGTGTTCTTGTCATCCCGGGTGCTTTTTTTGGCGCTGGACAAGATGGTGCGCTTCGCTTTGCCTTTGCCAATGCAGGCCGCGATATCATTGGTCAGCTTGCTGGTCGCCTATCATCTTTGACGCTTTAGGTCATGTTAACGCTGAATAAAACCGACAATTTGCTGATTGACCTTATCAAGCCAAGCGACGCGATCAAACCCCGCCGGATCAAGAGCGACAGGGATCGTCTCTTCGCGCGTCACACGTTTGGCAAAGGGCGCGATAAAGGCAAAGTGATGCCCATCTTCCACTTCAACATGATCAACATCGCCAACATGATCTGGCCCCATTAAGGCGGTTAGATAATTCGCATGGTAACGCGGCGGCACATGCTGGTCATTGCGGATTGCCAACACCATCACCGCATCAATTTTTTTGGCAATTGGTTGCAGAATAAGACCGCGGCCAACTGGCGCGACAAGAACCATCTTGCCAGTAACCACCGAATCTTGCGGTTTGGTGCGGGATGCCGAATGATCTTTGCCAATGGTTTGAAGCGCGTGGAAAATCCGAACAAGCAGACTTGGTGATTTGCAAAAAAGAGGGTCTTTGGCAGCATTGGCATAGCAATGCGATTTCAACGCCGCAATATCAACTGCGGCGATGCTGCTTGCCATCAAGGTTGCGCTTCCAAGCGAATAGCCAAGGCCATGAACCGGCCCATCATCAATGACCGGCCCAATAACCGGATGATCGACAACGGCGCGATGCGCTGTGGTAATTTCGGCAATACGCTGATGCATGGCGTAAATCAGACGCGATTGAAAAACCAGATGATCAAACCGGTGCTGCGGGGCAGCAACAACATAGCCAGCCCGCACCAATGCCGCAGCGGTTAAATGATGATTGCGGGGCCGTCCTGAATGGCCGTGCGATAACAAAACCAATGGAAATCGTCCGGCAACAGGTTTTGCGTCACGCGCATAATCAACATCAAACGGGCCAAGCCGTGATTGATTATGCGGCGCGTTGGTCGGATACCAAACCGCAATATTGACCCCGCTTTGGGTGATTTCGCGAAACCCGATATTTTGCGTGGCCGCATGGCTTGGCAACGATAGCAGCATGACCAAGCCAGCAAAGACCAGATTGGCAAAACCCAGATTGGCCGCAGCGATGCTTGATCGCCACCACCGCATGCCCACCTGCCATGACAAAACATCAAAATGCGGTATTTTTACCATGACATATCCCTGCATATAATCTGAGATCTACCAGCTTGCCATGATTGGTCTGACAAGCGGCGGGACTATAGTTTTCGCAGGATTAACCTTTTGCCGCAAAATCACCAAGCTGGCGGGCAAGCGGCGCCATTTGCGTTTTTTCGATCCGTTCCAACGGCAATTCACCATTGGCCAGCATGATATCCTGTTTCAGCCCCATCAGATGCGGATACCATTCACGCTGAAGCGGCGATTTCCAGCGCCATAGCAAAATATCCAGCGCCGCCAATGCGGTTTTGGCCGATGGCATCTCAAATTCTGCGGCAAATCCATAAGGCGCATCAAAATAGGCGGCAATGTCAAAAAACGCATCTGGCACCGCTGCCTTTTGCATCAATTCACGCCAATATATTTTACCCACCTCACTGCCACGACCAGCCCGATTGCGTGCTCCCGCCATCAGCCCCAAAAGCAGCAAATCCGTCTCGATCATGCCTGTTGGATTCAGCAATATATGCGGCATGTCGGCGCTGCGCCATGGCCCCAAAAACAATCGCCGCGGACAATAATCATTGGCGTAAAAATTATCCCAGATGATTACCGATGCCGGATCAAGATGACCGCCAGCATCACCAAAAGGGTGCGGCGCAACAATATCATCACCGCAATAGACCACCCGATGCTGTGGGTCGAGATGGCTAGCAAATTGTTCAAGATAGGTTAGTGATTGCGCATCATCTGGCGTGATCAAGCTATCGGCATAGATACGCGGCACCACCATGATCGGGGCATCAATTGCCGATCCAAGCCGGTTGGCAAGCGCAGCATGCGCCCTGCCCTCATTTGTGAAACTGCCGGATCGCGCGTCAAAATCAGCCGCGATATCATCCATCAATAGCGCAATCATGCTGGCACCATTTGCCAGAAAGCTGCGCGCCTTTGCCGACAAAATGGTAAAATCATCTTCCTGATCCATCGACCCATCCAGACTGGAAAAATCGAAATCCAACCCGGGCGCAATACCGGCAATAAGGTGAATATTCTTGGCCGCTGCCGCGGCGGCAAATTGGGTAAATTCAGCTTGCCACGCCTTGTCATAGGGCTGGCGCCAAAATTGCCGGTGACGCGCATCTTCTTTTGGTGCGTAAAAATAGCTTGTCATTCCAGCCGCGGCAACGCCGCCAAGAAGCCGATTACGATCACGCCAATCAAAAAGCCTGCCATAATATCCTTCGATATAGCCGGTGAAATTCAGCGCCATTTATGCCCTATCCCTTGCCCGTTTGCCGCGCATCATAAGATTGTTATTTGTTACCGGCTTTGCATTCGCTATCATGACATTATTAAAGCCTATTTCGAGTCGAAAGCAAAAGCTTTGCGATATCTATTTAGCCATCGCAGGCCATAAAGACGGAGCCAGCAAATGAATATTGTAGCCATTGGCGCACATCCTGATGATCTAGAAATTTTTGCCTATGGCTTTTTGGCGGCGGCATCGTCGCGTGGCGATAATCTGATTCTTGGCGTTGCCACCGATGGCGCGGCTGGCGGTATTAATCAAGGCGCCGAATTGGCAAAACAACGTGCTGATGAAGCCAGAGACGGACTTGCCGCGCTTGGCACGCCAACCCTGCTTGATCTTCCCGATGGCCAGCTTGCCGATGCCCCAAACGCCCGAAACCATATCAAGGATTTTATTCGCAATGCAGCGCCCGATCTTGTGATCACCCATGCGCCCGAAGATTACCACCCCGATCATCGCGCCCTATCGGCCTATGTTCGTGACGCCGCCGGATTCATCTGTCCCGTATTGTTTTGTGACACACTGATGGGGGTCGGTTTTACCCCGGATTATTATGTCGATATCACACCGCATTTCGCCGCCAAGCAAAATGCCATCATGGCACATCACAGTCAGGATCCATCACGATTTGCCAGCGCCAGCGCGATCATGAACCGGTTTCGTGCCGCCCAATGCAACGCGCCTGACGGTAATTATGCCGAGGCCTACCGGCTTGATAGCCGGTTTCCATTCACCGATATCCGTGATCTGTTGCCACCACCGCCACCTTACCGGCCATTTTATGTTCCAGGATCTGATGCGCTGATCTAAACCGGCCTTACTAGCACCCCGCCACAAACCGGTTGGCGGCAACCCGTTGTTGCCGGAAATGATGTTGGCAATCCAGCCATATGCCGTGCCGCCAAAAATGCCATTAATTCGGCCTCTAGCATATCGGGCGAAAATAACGGCCTGTCGCCGGCAATACCACCATCTTGCAAGGCGCTGCCAAAACGGTTTTGCAAATGCGATTGAAGGCAAAGATTACGCCTGCCGCCACCTGCGACGAGGATTGTTCGCGGCGGGAGTGGTAATTGATCGATCGAAGCGGCAATGCTGTTTGCCGTCAATAGGGCAAGGCTTGCCATCGCATCGGCTGGTGTCTTGGCCAATAATCGCGCATCATCAAGGCAATGGCGGAAAGCCTGACGATCAAGTGACTTTGGCCAATCAGCAGTAAAATAAGGCGCATCAAGCCATGTATCGACAAGCTTGGAATCAGCTATGCCGCTTGCCGCCAATGCGCCGCCTTTGTCAAAATCAGCATCGCAATAAAGCCGCATATAATCATCCATCAACGCATTGCCCGGGCCAGTATCAAACCCGATCAGGCCAGCGTTATCGTCTAGCCCTTTTTGATTGGCAACCCATGTTAGATTGGCAACGCCCCCGATGTTAATAAGAACCGCTGGCAAATCGACGGCAAGACGTGCCAGCATCGCCGCATGAAACACCGGCGCCAGCGGCGCACCCTGCCCACCAGCCGCCATATCGGCACGCCGCACATCATGTACAACCGGCATATCGCATTTTGTCGCCAATAATGCCGCATCGCCAAGCTGGATTGTCGTGCGCCCAAGCGGATGGCCGTCATCGCCAGTGGGATTATGATAGATTGTCTGGCCATGAAAGCCGATCAATGTTGGCGATAGATTGCTGCTATTGATCAATTGCAAAACGGCATTTGCATGATCTTCGGCAATCAGCCGATCAAGATGTTGGCGGGCGGCATCATCGCGCATATGATCATATGCATTGGCCACGGCCGCCCAGATACCGGCTCGGGTTTCGGGTCGATAGTCAAAAGATCCAGAACAGCCGGTAGGTTGAAAATGCCGGCCATCGGTTTGTAGAACCGCCGCATCAATGCCATCGGCGCTGGTTCCCGACATCAAGCCTATAACAAGCGATCCTGCCATGCGTCTCTTCTCTTTTACTGTACTGACGCCTATAGTGACGCGATGAGCATAAGAAATCGAGACCCAAATCACGGCACCACCGAAGATGTGCCACCAGCTGGCCGTCATGTTGATAAAATGGCGCCATCGGCGGCGCTATCGCTTATGCTTGACAGTCAGGCAAATGCGATGCCGGCATTGCAGGCCGCCCTGCCAGCAATCGAAGCCGCAGCACAGGCAGCGCATGACCGCCTGAGCCAGACAAGCAACGGTCGGCTAATCTATGCTGGCGCTGGCACATCGGCCCGTATTGGGGTTCAAGATGGCGCCGAATTGCCACCAACCTTTAACTGGCCCAAAGACCGGCTTGGCTTTTTGATTGCAGGCGGGCCATCGGCGCTTTTGGGGGCCATTGAAAATGCCGAAGATGATGCCGCTGCTGGTGCGGCTGGCTTTACCGCGCTTGATGGTGGTGCGAATGATGTTGTGATCGGCATCGCCGCCAGCGGCAAAACCCCCTATACGATCGGCGCAATTGAGGCAGCCCGCAAATCAGGCGCAATGACCATCGGCATAGCCAATAATCCCAACACCCCCCTTTTGACCGCAGCCGACCATCCAATCCTGCTTGCCACCGGCGGTGAAATCATTGCCGGATCAACACGATTAACCGCCGGAACCGCGCAGAAAATTTGTATGAATTTAATCTCGAATATGATCATGATTCACATGGGTTTTGTTGCCAATGGCATGATGGTGGCAATGGTACCAACCAATGAAAAGCTGCGCCACCGCCGTGATCAAATTGACGCCGCGCTAGGACAGCAACCGCCGATCGATTGATAGATATTGATCAGCGTCAGCATGACCAAGCAGCGTGATAAGATCATCGCGTTCCACCGCCACACATCCTGCCGTACTGGTTTTGCCATCAGCGATACAATGCAGAAAAATGGCGCTTCCCCGTCCGGCAATTGGCGGCGCATCATTAAACCCCAGCATGACAACAAGATCATAAGCGCCATCATCGCGCCACATCACCTCATGGCTGGCGGCAAAGGGCAAGGTCACATGGCAATTATAATCTTGATGCGCCGGATCATCGCACCAGCCACAATGCGGCGTGATCACGCTTGCCGGAATGGCCGTATCAACCGACCCAAGCAAATCTTGCCGATAATAGAGATGGCGCAATGCCCACCGGCCAACGGGTGTTGCCATATCACCTTCGCGTTTGCCATCGGCCGCAATGACACCAGCACCGCCAATGATGGCGCGCCTTTGCACCAGATCACCAGCCTGCAACCAATAGTGACCAGCCTTATCACGATCAAGACACCAGTCCGGCATTGCATCAAACCTTTTTCCAGATAGAGTTACATCACGGCTGGCTTGGGAAAATTGCTTTTCCGGTATTTGCCATATGGCCTATTATAGCAAACGCAATTTGATGGAGCCATGACAATGCGTGATTTTATGACAAGTCTGGCCGCCTATCACGACAGGCGCATGATCCGCATTCTACTTCTTGGTGCAATGAGCGGCTTTCCGTGGGTTTTGATCGGCTCGTCACTATCACTTTGGCTAAATGATGATGGCCTAAGTCGGTCAGCGATTGGCTGGGCCGGGCTCATTTTCAGCATCTATGCCATCAATTTTTTCTGGGCGCCGCTTATTGACCGTATTCGTATTCCCGGACTTGCCCGCAAAATTGGCCAGCGCAAGGCATGGATTTTATGTTTCCAGATTATCATTCTTTTGTCACTTCTGGTCTGGAGCCTGCTTCGCCCCGCCGAAGATATCTGGCTTGTGATGGCAATTGGTCTTGTCATTGCCACCGCGTCAGCATCACAAGATATCACCATTGACGCGCTTCGTATCGAACAGATCGACGCTTCCGAAAAAAGCGCAATGGCAGCCGGCGCGGCCATTCATGTTACCGGCTGGTGGAGCGGCTATAAGATCGGCGGTATCATCGCGCTATTTAGTGCTGATTTCCTGCAAACTGCCGGATTTGAAAATTACTGGCAATTGACCTTTATTGGGCTTGGCGGGCTGGTTATTCTAGCGAATATTGGGCTTTTATTCATTCCCGAAGCAAGCGCCAATGCGCGCATCGATGCGCAAAATAAAGCCCAAGCCGATTTCGTCAACAAGCTTGGCACGAACAATCATTTTGCCAAATTCATTGGCTTTCTTGGCAGCACGGTCTGGGAGCCGCTTGCCAGTTTTTTCCGGCAGAATGGCGTTGCCATCGGGCTTGGCATTCTAAGCTTTGTTCTATTGTTCAAAATCGGCGAAGCCTTCATGGGCAAAATGTCTCTTATTTTCTATTCCGAGATTGGCTTTTCAAAATCGGATATCGCACTCTATTCAAAAGGTCTTGGCTGGATAACTACCGTCGCCTTTACCCTTCTTGGCGGTTTTTTTGCCATTCGGTCAGGTGCGGTTCGCGCCCTGTTTATTGCTGGCATTGCCATGGCGGCAACCAATGTCATGTTCAGTGTCCTTGCCTGGACAGGCAAATCAGAATGGGTCTTTGCTCTTGCGGTTTTGCTTGATGATATTGCGGCTGCCTTTGCCACTGTTGCGTTTGTAACCTTTATTTCGCTTCTTGTTGATCGCACCTATACCGCAACGCAATATGCGCTTTTGGCCTCAATTGGCACAATTGGCAGAACCACCTTGGCAGCGTCATCAGGGGCGATGGTTGATGGGCTTGGCGGTGATTGGGGTTTGTTCTTTGTCATCACCGCACTGATGGTCATACCATCGCTTTGCTTGCTATGGCTGCTTCGCCATAAGATCCGGCTAAATGGTGGCTAGGATTTAATCACGCCAAAACAGGCGATGGACGGCGAAGCGCGGTTACCGGCCCTGCCGTGATCGCAATACGCTGAATTGCATTGGCTAGCGGTTCGCTTGCCACCGCCATATGATGCGCATTGGCATGAAGCAGGTTTGTGCGATCCTGCATGATACCAACATGACCATGCCAGAACACCAGGTCGCCGCGATGCAATTGCGATATATCATCAATGCCGCTGCCAATATGGTGCTGCGGGCCGGAATCACGCGGCGCATCTATGCCGCCTGCAGCCAAGGCCAATTGCACCAATGCCGAACAATCAAGCCCCCATGCACAGCGCCCACCCCATTTATAAGGGCTGGCAACAAGCCGTTCAGCAATCGCCACCCAATCATCAATCTGCGTCACATCACCCAAAATATGACTCGCCGCCGCCCCGCCGCCTGCCACGCCCGACGCCAATGGCAAAAGATGCTGGCGCGGCAGAAAGCCATTGCCGCTAGGGATAATGATTTCGGCACGGTCATCTTGTAATGCCGCAATTGTTACCAAGGCGCCAAGCGACAGCACAAAACGTCCCGCGCTTTTGATATCAGCTTGTGACGTCGCGTCACTCATTGGGGCGATTACCCGCGCATTGGGTTTTGGCAAAGCGCCAAGACAATCACGCGGAACCCAGCCTCTATATCCATCACTGCCAAGCCTGCCAAAGGTAAATTCATTTTCTGACTGCTCAGCCTCAAATGCCTCGCCATACAGACATTCACTATCGAGTGCCGCATCGGCAAATGGGCCAGATCGCAAAGGCGCAGATGGGGTGATAATGCGAAACAGTGCCATCTGATTTACAAGCCGATTTTTTCACACCATTGCCCGACATTAAAATTCGGACAGGTTTTTTCGGTATAGTCAAAATCACGATGGCCGCAAATTTGGGCATCAGGATAGGCATCACGCCAACCGCGAAGCACGGTTTCCAGCGCAACAAATTGTGCATCGGTAAAATCTTGGCGACCAATCAGACACACGCCGAGACTGATCTCATTAAAGCCTTTGACATGCGCGCCAATCCAATAATCGGGACGGCCATGTTCAATGCGCCCATCACGGCAAATCACCCGGTGATAGCCAATGCCATTCCAGCCAAAGCCAAGATGCATTTGATGAATATCGCTGGCATCAAGCAGCTGGTCATCAGGCGTATCGGCGCAATGCACCACGAGATAACGAATATTTTCGGCTTTCAGCATGATTCATTCGTCCAATTCATATGCATCTCATTGCGCCCCCATCATGCCGCCATAGACCCCCATCATGTCGCCATAGATAAGAGCAATATGGCAATTCTGGCGTATGGCATTTTCCTTTGCGGCAAATCCATGCCATAGTCGGCAAGCTGCGTTCAGGCAAATCATTGCACAGGTAAAAGCCGCATTCATAGGGAAATATTCATGCCATTATCACTGGTAAAATCTGCGGTTGAAACCTGCCATATCAAGGCGGTCATTTTTGATATGGACGGGCTTTTGCTCGATACTGAAACCTTGTCCTTTGAGTCATTCATCGCAACGGCCGCCAGATATGATCTTGTGGTCGGGATTGATGATTATCGCGACATGATCGGGCTGAATGCGGCGACTGGCATTGATATTCTTCGCGCCATGCTGCCGTCACATATGGATGCGGTTGCCTTCAAGAATGAATGGCTTGATGTCTATCGCCAGCTTTTGCTTGATGATGTGCCGGTAAAGGCGGGGGCGCACGCTTTTCTGGCAAGCCTTCACCAGATGGATATGCCGCGCGCGGTCGCCACCTCGTCATCTGGCCAAAAAGCGCGTGCCATTTTGCAAAAAACCGGCCTGATGCCCTATATCCAGCATGTTACCGGCGGTGATGAAGTGCCCGCTGGCAAACCCGCACCAGATGTTTATCTAGATGCCGCCCGCAAGCTCGGCATCGATGCAGCTGACTGTCTTGCACTTGAAGATTCGAACAATGGCACCACTGCCGCTTTGGCCGCTGGCATGAAGGTTATTCAGATCCCTGACCTAGCGCCATCTAACCGGTCGCCAAACCCGCCCGATTTTCAAATCTGTACCAGCCTTGCCAAAGCGGCCAGCCTGATCGGTCTTGAAATTGATATTTCATCACCGGCAATCATTGACGCCAGCCGGTCATAACTTGGTTAAGACCAAACCAGATCGCCAATCGCGGCAAAGCGACAACAGGCTAGACATAGCATTGATTTGACGCCTATCATGATTTTGAAATGTGCCGATAACATCTGGCGCAAGTGAAACAGGGGTCAGGGAAATTATGCGGTTTCTTCATACAATGGTTCGGGTGCGTGATATCGACGAGTCACTTGATTTTTATTGCACAAAATTAGGTCTTGTTGAAATGCGCCGCAAGGATGTTCCCGAAGGCCGCTTTACCCTCATTTTTCTGGCGGCACCAAAAGATATGAAAAGCAGCAAAGCTGGCGGTGCGCCGGAACTCGAACTGACCTTTAACTGGGATCCTGAAGATTATGATTATGGCCGTAATTTCGGCCATCTTGCCTATAAGGTCGATAATATCTACGAAACATGTCAGCAATTGATGGATGCTGGTGTTGTGATCAACCGTCCACCACGCGATGGGCGTATGGCCTTTATCAAGTCACCAGATAATATATCAATCGAATTGCTACAAGAAGGCGATTCCCTACCACCAGCCGAACCATGGCTTTCGATGGAAAATACGGGACGCTGGTAGGCATATTCGCCGCCGGTTAAAAGGAGATGCCCATGGCCTTTCAAACACATCAATTTCCCTATGGCGACGATAATTACGGGCTTTTGCTGCATTGCACAGAAAGCAACCTCACCGCCTGTGTTGATGCAGGGGACGCCGCAGCAGCCGATGCAGCTTTGGCCCAAACCGGCTGGCAGCTTAGCCATATTTTTATTACGCACCATCATGGTGATCACACTGCCGGGCTTGCCGACTTAAAACAGCGTCATGGCGCCACCGTTCTTGGGCCGGCAATCGATAGCGCTGCCAGCACGTTATATGATATCCGGCTTGGTGATGGTGATCATTTTGAATTTGCCGGTCGCCAGATCGATGTTATTGCAACGCCTGGTCACACGCTTGATATGCTGAATTTCTATATCGCATCTGAATCCATAGTCTGTACCGGTGACACGCTATTTGTCATGGGATGTGGTCGCATTTTCGAAGGCGATGCCGATATGATGTGGGCATCGCTTGAAAAGCTGCTGGCGCTTCCTGACCAAACGGTCATTTATTGCAGCCATGAATATACGATTGCGAATGCCGCCTTTGCACGGTCGGTCGACCCTGACAATGCCGCGCTTGCCGCACGCCAAGAGGCAATTGCCGAATTGCGTGAAAACGGCTTTCCAACCGTGCCAACGCGCCTAGATCTTGAAAAGGCAACAAACCCGTTTTTACGCGTTGATAATGCCGCTATCCGCGCACATCTTGGCATGGAAACAGCAAGCAATGCTGCTGTTTTTACTGAAATCCGCAAGCGCAAAGATCATTTTTAAAAAAGGCCAATAGCCGTCAATATCATGCTGGCCTTTGCTGGCAATGATTGGCTATTTACAGCCATAGGCGTCTTTGATCGCCCCCCAGACAAGAAGCGTTGCCGCAAGGTCAAGATTGGCTTCGGGGCGCGCAAGCCATTGCATGGTCGTTGCCTTTAACTGATCAGGTGACACCCCGTCTGGGAGACAGAATTGGCGTTTTGTCCCGCTGGTCTTTTCACCCATCAAATCAATCGTGGTAAAAGCATCAACGGCACCAGCGATATAGACAAAACATACGGCCTCATCATTTGGATTTTTTGACGTGCAATAAAGCCGCAATTGATTACCGTCAATAAAATCAGCGCGCGCCGGAGCGGCCTGCAATAAAGACAGGGCAAGAAGCGCCAGAATTGACAATTTTCCAAGGCCGAAAATAGACCCATATCCGGTGACATGTTGCATCATTATTCCCCGCCTGTTTGTAGAATTATTTTTGGTGGTGCCTTGCCTTCGTGAATATCGAGAAATGACTGCGCCCCCTCATCAAGATGCCTAATTTCGGCCCAGCCCTTGCCACTGATCTTGCCGCTGCTAAGCAAGGCTAATGCTTCGGCAAAATCATCTTTGCGATAGCAATAGGTGCCTTGAAAATTAATTTCCTGCAAGGTGATGCGGCGCGTATCAAGGCCGGGTTCATTATCCTGCAATCCAATATGCACAATCACCCCACCTGGCCGGACAAGCGCACTTGCCGCACGGCGTGTCGTCCCTGATCCAACCGCATCAATGATAATATCAATCCGGCTGGAATCAGGCTTTTCACAAAGCGGGTCATAGGCCCGCATAGAGCCGATATTTTCCAGCATATCGCGGCGAAGCGCATTGGGTTCGGCAATCTGGATATCGCTATAGCCATAGGCCTCGAACACCAATGCGGCCAAAAGACCAATCGCCCCACCACCAAGAACAACAATTGTTGCATCACGATTATCGCCGGCAAGCTGGCAGGCAAGCCGTACCGCATGAACCGCGCAAGCCAAAGGCTCGGCAAGCGCCGCTTCGGCAAATGGCAAATCATCATCAATCACGGTTAAATTGCGCACATCAATCGCCAGCTTTTCCGCGAAAGCACCCGGAACGCGCATGCCAATCAATTCACGGCTTGCGCAAAGATGCTCATCACCACTATTGCAAAACTCGCAATCACCACAGGTCATCAGCGGGTTAATGGCCACCCGCTTTCCCACAAGCACGCCCGTTTGAACAATCCCAACCGCCTCATGCCCGAGCACTAATGGCGGCACACGCCGTTCATCATGCCCATGCCATGCATGCATGTCCGATCCGCAAATACCGCAAAATGCCAGATCAACCAAAACCTGATCATCGCCTGCAACCGGCACATCAACATCACGAATTTCCGACTTTTGCGTGCCGGTATAAACAAGGGCCTTCATTTCGCTGTAAATCCTCCATCAACGGCAATCGACTGGCCGGTGACATAGCCACTGGCATCGGATGCTAAAAACAGCAATGGCCCGCGCATATCCTCAAGCGCACCATTACGTCCAATCGCCGTTGCCGCGGCCAGCCTTTGCGCCGCTGCCTGATCGGCAAATACTGGCGCGGTTAATTCGGTTGGAAAAAACCCCGGGGCAAGCGCGTTGGCGGTAATCCCATATCGTGACCACGCTTCGGCCATCGCACGGGTCAGCTGCAAAATACCGCCTTTGGCTGCACCATATGAAATGCCATTTTCAAAAGCGCGTGTTGATTGAAGCGACGCAATATTGATGATGCGCCCCCATCCATTCTGCTTCATAAAGGGCACAAATTTCTGGCTAACCAAAAAGGGCACATTCAAATTCAAATCTACCGAATAATGCCAATCCGATTCAGAAATTTCATCAGCATGACGCCGCGGATTTATGCCCGCCGCATTGACGATGATGTCGGGTTGGTTATCCATCGCCGAAACCATGTCAAACAAATGGTCAGCCGCACCACGTTCAACCAGATCAAGCGCAAATATAGCGCCGTCATGATCGCCAAGACTGGCCGCAAGCCGGTCGTCGCGGCGACCGACAAGATAGACCCGCACCCCAGCCTCGGCTAATGCTCTTGCCATGAATTGGCCAAGACCACTGCCACCGCCAGTAATCAATGCGGTTTTTCCAGCAATATCAAACAGGTTCATACCTGCATCAACCAAGATTTTCTCCCGGGAAATACTTCCGCAATCTTACATCAGCCGCGCGCGCATGGCCTTCCATACCCTCAAGGCGTGAAATACGCGCCGCTGCCTGTCCAACTTCGCGATTGGCCTCTTTGGTCATGCGCTGCGTTGTTACGATTTTCAGGAATTTATGAACCGAAAGACCGCCTGTATAATGCGCCGCACCTTTGGTTGGCAGAATATGGTTTGTGCCAGAACATTTATCGCCATAGGTCACAGTGGTTTCTTCACCAATGAATAATGAGCCATAATTTTTCAGACGCGCCGTATACCATTCATCCTTATTCGTATGAATTTCCAGATGTTCAGCCGCATATTCATCTGACACTTGTGCCGCTTCTTCATCAGTATCGCATAAAATCACCTCGCCATAATCGCGCCATGCAACAGTTGCGGCATTGCGGGCGGTTTCGGGCAAGGCATTAATATGACGATCCATCTGTGCCATTACGTCATCGGCAAGCTGGCGCGATGTTGTGATCAGCCACGCTGGTGAGTCGGGGCCATGTTCGGCCTGACTGACCAGATCTTCGGCAACAACTGCCGCATCAGCCGTTGCATCGGCAATCACGGCAATTTCGGTTGGGCCTGCAAACATATCAATGCCAACACGGCCATAAAGCATGCGCTTGGCCTCGGCAACGAACCGGTTTCCCGGCCCAACCAACAAACGGGCTGGCTTGCCGGTAAATAGACCATAGGCCATTGACGCAATGCCCTGAACCCCGCCAAGTGACAAGATCGTATCGGCACCACATAAATTCATCGCATAGATAATTGCCGGATTTGGGCCTTCATTGCCATGTGGTGCGGTACAGGCCACCACATGCTCAACCCCCGCCACCTTGGCTGTTGCGATTGACATGATCGCCGACGCCACATGCGCATAACGCCCACCGGGAACATAACATCCCGCTGTTTCGATCGGGATCAATTTCTGCCCCGCCCATAATCCCGGTGACAGTTCGGTTTCAAATTCATTGACCGAGGCTAATTGCGCTTTGGCGAATTTGGTAACACGATCATAGGCAAATTGGATATCATCCTTTAATTGCGGCGATACTGTTGCAGCCGCTGCGGCGATCACCTCATCACTAACAATCGCATCACCAGCATAGCCATCAAGATCACGGCCATAGGCAAGCGCCACTTCTTCACCGCCTGCCTCGATTTTTGCCAGCATATCTGCAACGATATTGCGCGTTTCATCACTGCCGGTTTGTGGTGTTTTATCTGCTTTTTTCAAATATGTAATCGCCATTTTAATCCCTATTGACCGTAAATATAATTAGGAAGCCACAAAGCAATCTGTGGGAACAAGAAGATCAGTGCAAGACCAATCAATTGGATCACCATGAACTGCATCATGCCGAAATAGATATCCTTTAAATCCCATTCCGGCACAACGCCTTTCAAGAAATACGCCGATAGCGCCACCGGCGGACTAAGCCAGGCGGTTTGCAGATTGACCGCTACCAGAATACCGAACCATGTCAGATTAATATCAAGCTTGACCAGAACCGGAATCAGGATTGGCACAATGATCAACACAATTGGCACCCATTCCAGCGGCCAGCCGAGAAGGAAGATCAAGGCCATGATGATGATCAGAACGGCCGTTGCCGATAAATCCCATGCCAATAAAAACTCGGTCAGCATCATCGGCGTGCCAAGCCGCGAGAACACCGCACCAAAGAAATTCGAGGCCGCAACAAGGAACAGGATCAACACCGAAATTTCCAGCGTTTTGATCAAGGCCTCATAAAAGCGTTTCCGGTTCAGCTTGCGATAGGCAATGGTCAGCACCAAAGCGCCAAAAGCACCACAACCGGCGCCTTCGGTTGGCGTTGCCCAGCCAAATAAAATTGACCCAAGCGCAAAAGCAACAAGCGCTGAAGGCGGCACCAACCCCATAAAGAATTCATGCCAAAGATCGGAAAAGTAAAAACCGGCTGGCTTGGCATTTTTCACCCATATTGATGCCGCATACATGATACCGGCCCAACCAAGTGGCAACACCAGTGACGACAAGGGGAATATTCCTTGAAGATTGCCCGACAGGCTTTGCACGATCAGCACGAAAAACAGAATGATCGATGAAATAACCAATATGGCTTCAAGCCAATAGTAAGACGATGTTGCTGGCTGGTCATCAACCGGCAGAATTGGCCCAAGGCTTGGATTCATCCAGCAGCGGATCAACGCATAGGCAGCATACATTGAGGCCAACATGATCCCCGGAATAATCGCAGCCGAGAACAGATCAGTTACCGGCACTTCAAGCACCGGCCCCATTACCACAAGCATGATTGATGGCGGGATCAAAATACCCAAAGTTCCACCAGCGGTAATGGTGCCTGCGGCCAGCCGGACATCATAGCCAGACCGGTTCATCGTCTTTGCCGCCATAATGCCAAGGATCGTTACCGATGCCCCAACAATGCCGGTGGCGGCAGCAAAAATCGTCGAGACAAACAGCACCGCAAGATATAGCGCACCACGGGTACGCGACAACATCAGCTGAACTGATGTGAACAGACGTTCCATCAATCCCGCCTGTTCCATCATGATGCCCATAAATACAAATAGCGGTACCGCTGCCAAGGTCTGTTCAAGCATGACATTATTGAATTGCAGCGTCTGAAGGTGAAAAACTAATTTTGTGCCAAATCCCCAAGCCCCGAAAACAAACCCCAAGAAAATCAAAGTGAATGAAATAGGAAATCCAACAAAAATTGCCAACAGCATAACGGCAATCATGATCACGCCTATCATTTCTGGAGCAAGTCCAGCACCAGACGATAGGCCCAAATCATCCAGCAGCCCGTTGATTGACAAGATATCAGGATAAAAAACAGTCAAAAAAGAAACCAAAAGAACAACCAAATAAATTGGCATCAAACGGCTGATGAGTTTTTTAAGGCCCGGTGCTAAGATATGAATTGCACGCAATAGTTCCGCAATGCCTTGTAGGATTAACAAGCCAACACCCACAGGCATAGCCGTCCGCATTGGCGCAAGCGGCGCCATCAAAGCGGAGTCCATCGTCAACTCCCAACGCAACCAAGCCTTGACGCTATATTCAAATGTGATCCAAAAGAAAAACAACATCGCTGGCATATAGAATATTAGGTAAAGCGATATATCCACCAGGGCCTGAGTTTGCTTTGACCAGTTCCGATAAAGAAAATCAGCGCGGATATGAACGCCCTTCATCAGAGCGTAACCAGCGCCCAACATAAACATCGCCCCACTCAACATTCGGCTTGTATCATAGGCCCAATCGGTTGGCGCAATGAATAGCTTTCGCGCAACCACCTCATAAACCATCGCCCCAATGACCGGAACCAGCAATAGGCAAGTCAGCTTGCCTACCCAGTTATTCAACACGTCGATATTGCCAACAATCAACCGCGACAAAGGGTGCATATCTTCGGGCGTTTCGCCCGGTTCACCCGCGCGCCGCTCAGCGATCAATTCATCCGAAATATCCAATTCCATATTGTCTTCATTCTTTGCCATGACAATTGGCTCCCCACCAGCAGATTGCTTGCTTTTCTATTTTTGGTGCATCCCAGTGCCACCGGCAAAGGATCTGCGGTCTTTTTGTTTTTTCAAAAAACATAAATAAATGACTGGCGCACCGCATTAACCATTGCGGTGCGCCAGCGATGATTATTTCACGCTATCAGCAAATGCCTTGCCCAAAGAAGCATTGGATGCCTGCGCACCTGCCCAGAACGGGACTGCAATCGCGGCAAAATCTTTCTGGGATTGCCATACTTTCGCAAAGAACGCATCGTCTGCGGCATTTTTCTCAAGAGACGCTTTCGCTGCCTCCATATATGCTGGGAAGTAATCGGCTGGAGTGTCGTGAAGGATCACACCATGATTATCAGTCAGGTCTTTCAGTGCTTTTCCATTTTCAATAATACGGTATGAAATTGCCTTCATGAGTGACGCATTAGCTGCCACCTCAATTGACTTCTTCTGTTGTGCCGTAAGTGAGTTATAGACATCACCATTGAAATAGATGTCAGCGTTAACAACAACCTGATGCAAACCCTGCAAATAGTAATGCTTTAGCACTTTCTGGAAACCGAAAATTGAGTCAGGTTTTGGACAGCACCATTCGGCAGCATCAATCGTTCCTTTTTCAAGGGCTGGTAGAATATCACCACCACCCATCGATACAGACGCTACGCCGATATCTTTGTATGATTGACCTGGAATTCCAGGAGGTGTCCGGAACCGGTATTTGCGGAAATCGTCCATTGAATTGATCGGCTCTTTAAACCAGCCAAGCGCCTCTGGGCCAACGGGCTGAAGCATGAAGCCTTTGACATTCAGCTTCATTTCTTTCCAAAGCTGGTCATAAAGCTCTGAGCCACCGCCATACTGAAACCATGACATGAACGCGATATTATCAATGCCGACACCTGCACCTGCTACTGGTGAGCCAAACAACATGGCTGCAGGATGCTTGCCAGACCAATAATGAGTCCATGCAAATCCACCGTCGACAAGACCGCTGTCGACCGCATCAATAATATCGCTGACACCAACCACTGCCCCCGCCGGCAAAAGCTCAAGCTTGACCTCACCTTTGGTTAAGTTCTCCACATCATCTGCAAAATCTTGAACAATTTTTGCCTCATCAGAAGATGTTGGAACAGCTAATTGGATTTTTAGCGTCTTTGCTGCCAAAGCGCTGTTTGCGATCATTAACGACGCGGTGGCAACGGCCACACATGAAACGAATGATTTTATTATTTTATTCATCAGGTTCCTCCTAAGTCTTTTGAGTGTTACCCTCTTTTATTCTCTGTAGCCGCACCATGTTGATGAGGGTCTTTCAACATAATTTTTGTCGCCTACAGCCAATTCAGACAATCGAACCAAACCTCGCTTCTGCTTGTCTGATAAACTCATCCTTTTCCTGCCCTTGGCATCATTGCTAGAAAATAGCCGTGATCAGCCCAAGGTCGATTAAACCGTCATAAAGCATCGTGATTGTCAGATAGATCAGGAACCATAATCCCAGATATGACAGCCAACGATAACGGATCATAATTTTCATAATCAGTGACGCGCTAAACGCCATAAAGGCAATCGCCAACCCAAGGCCAAAAACAAGAAGCGCCGTGTTGTCACGGGCAATCGCCGCCACCGCCACAATATTGTCAATCGACATCGAAACATCAGCAACCAGAATGGTAAGCAAGGCGCGGCCAAAATTCTTTTCCACCGGCTTTCCACGATCATCAGACTTTGCTTCGCCATCAGCCAGTGCTTGGTCATTGTTTCGGTTGAACTCTTTCAAATCATGGTAAAAGCGATAGCAAACCCATGCCAACAAGCCGCCACCAATCAGTAAAATACCTTTGATCGCCAGCAATTGCGCCGCGACAATCGCAAATAGAATACGCAAGATTGCCGCCATCGCCATGCCAATGGCAATCGCACGTTTGCGTTGTGCGGCGGCCAATCCTGCCGCTGCCATACCAATAACAAGCGCATTATCACCGGACAGAATGATATCGGCAAAAATGATCTGCAAAATATCGGTTACCTCGGCAAGGCCGTATTGCGAAATATCCAGACCAGAGATGCTCATCACACGGCCTCCAATATCAAATCTGATAGTTTTTCACCAATCATGATTGTTGGCGCATTGGTATTTCCCGACGTGATGGTTGGCATGATCGACGCATCGGCAACGCGAAGGCCTTGAACGCCATAAACCCGCAATTTTTCATCAACAACCGCCATTTTATCCTGCCCCATTTTACAGGTGCCAGTGGGGTGATAGATCGTTGTTGCGGTGTTACGCGCCCAATCCAAAATGGCCGCATCATCATCAGCAGCCACAGCAGTCCCGGGGGCATATTCCTCGGTTATCAATGATTTTACCGGTTCAGCCTGACAAATCGCGCGGGCGATCTTGATTCCGGCAACAATCGTGTCGCAATCGGTTTTAGTGGCAAGATAGTTCGGATGAATTGCCGGATAATCATCAGCATTGGCCGAAACCAGCTCGAGGTGACCCGCGCTTTCCGGCCGTAATTGCAGAACCGATGCGGTAAAGGCCGAAAAATCATGGCTTCCCGCGGCAACGCTATCGGCGCTAAAGGGCTGCAGATGAAATTGGATATCAGGTGTTTCCAACCCGTCATGCGTTTTTAAAAAGGCCGTGCCAAGACTGGCCGCCATTGCCATTGGCCCTGATCTTTTAAAAGCATATTCAAGCGCGATTGATGCCAGTTGGAGCGGGTTTTTGGTTTCCGTGTTAATCGTGCTGGCATTACATTTGAAAACGGGGCGCGCTTGCAGATGATCTTGCAAATTCCGGCCAACACCGGGCAGATGATGCGTTGCTGTAATGCCATGCTTGCCAAGATCATTCTGGTCGCCAATACCCGATAACATCAAGATCTGCGGCGATCCGATCGAACCTGCCGAAAGAATGATTTCGCGACCGGCTTTGATTCGCTGGCTTTTACCGCGAACACGCGTCATCACGGCGATGGCGCGCTTGCCGTCAAATTCAATCTTGTCGGTATGGGCACGGGTAATGATATGTAAATTCTTGCGCGATCGAATTGGCTTTAGATAGGCAGCCGCCGCGCTACAGCGCATGCCGTTTTTCATCGTCATCTGAAAAAAGCCAACACCTTCTTGATCTTCACGATTATAATCACCTGTCCGGCGATAGCCCGCTTGCGCCGCCGCATCAACCCATGCGCCGATGATATCGCGATCAACCTTGTTTTCAGACACATTCAACGGGCCGCCAACGCCGCGTTCAGGCGATGGGGTGCCTTCCCAATTTTCGGCACGGCGGAATAAAGGCAACACATCTTCCCAGCTCCAGCCAGCATTGCCAAGCTGCCGCCAATGATCGAAATCTTGTGGCTGTCCACGAACATATAAAAGACCGTTGATCGAACTGCTGCCGCCAAGCACCTTGCCACGCGGCCAGTTAATCGAACGCCCATTCAGGCCCGGATCAGGCTGGGTGCGATAGCACCAATCGGTTTTCGGATTGCCCATAGTCTTGAAATAACCGACAGGGATATGGATCCACGGATAGCGATCCTCGCCCCCTGCCTCAACCAAAGCTACCGAAACAGATGGGTTTGCAGACAAGCGATTAGCAATCACACAGCCCGCTGAACCAGCGCCGATGATGACGTAATCAAACTCCAACCTGCCCCCCTTAAATAGCTTTTTTGCTAAGATTATTTATTTTTTGAGACTTTTAGTCTCTTTTCTGCTATTTAAATAAAAACACATGCACGAAAACACGCCTTATTCAAGTGAAATATGTTTTTGGGCATCATTTTTCTGTGCCGAAAAGGGCAGCAAAAGAGGGTAATAATGACTGAATCGACAGCACCAAACCTGCGAATCTTGAGAATTTTTGAAGTGATTGCTGATGCAGGTCGGCCGCTGACCCCAACCGAAATCAATGAAAAGCTTGATTGGCCAAAACAAAGCCTGCACCGATTATGTCAAACCTTGATTGCCGAGGGTTATCTGGTGAAACAAGCACGCCGCCTGCATCCGACAAAGCGGCTTCTTGGGCTTGCGGCGGGATTGACACAACATGCCGCTGGCCAGACCACGCGCCATCAAATTTTGCAGAATATCGCCCGCGAAACAGGCGAGACGGTCAATTTTGTCAGGCCGGAAATCAAAGGCATGATCTATGCCGACCGCGTCGAAACCAACTGGCCGTTTCGGGTTTTGCTTCCGGTGGGAACGCATGTGCCATTTCATTGCACGGCAAGCGGCAAAACCTATCTTGCCAATCTTCCAGCGGCAAAGCGGCGTATCCTTTTGGCAAGTTTAGATTTGCGCGCCTATACCAGCTGCACCCATACCAGCATTGATACGCTTGAAGATGAATTACAGCGGGTCAGCAAAAATGGCTATGCACTCGATATGGAAGAATTCCATGAAGGCATGATCGCCATCGCCGTGCCGGTTCTGGACTCGCAGCGTCGTTATGTTGCCGCGCTTGCCATGCATGGGCCAAAACAGCGATTCAATCTTGATGATGCTTTGGCACGGCGCGGCCTTTTGGCTGAAGCAGCCAAGGTCATTTCACAAACATTTGGCTATTAACGGCGGCTAGCTGCGGCGCGCCTCACCGGCACTGGCAATCAAAGCGGCAAAGCGATACAGCCCGTGAACAAATTTTGAAAAGGGCAAAATCAGGAAAAAGCCGTAAACAACGCCAAGATGAATGGCAAGCGTCACACCCATAAAGCTGGTCTCGCGCACCGCCAGCAACAACAGGCCGGTAAAGCTGACAAAGAACAAAGACACGATAAAGGCGTAATCCATGCCAAGCCCTTCATCGTGACGAACCGCCGGATGCAAGCGCCGCTTTTCAGCAAACAGGCCAGCGGTACCAATACATAAAATGATCCCACCAATTGTTCCTAAAACCACTGGCAGTTCGAAATAGCCATATGGTGCCTCACGGCCAAAGCCGTAATGATAGATCGTGCCAACCGAAGTTGCGGCAAAACACAATAAAAACCCATACATCGTCAATTGGTGATAGATGCGCCGCGCATTGCTTGACCGATCATCGCCGGTCGGACAACCCGGCCCAGACAAAATTCCACTCGACGTATCACCGCCAAGATGACGAAGCGTTGCCGAAGCTTTGACCGCATCGACCAGATCAGGAAAACCGCCCCATTTCGCCCCTGTATGACGCCAATAGCGCCGCCAACCCATGATAAATGAAACCACAACAAATGCCGAAATTGCCAAGGGCACCGCGGCCATCATCGTATGGGGCATGATTTGATAAAAAGCGCCCTCACCCAAATGAATGCCCCAGAAAAGTTGCGGCGCAATCATCGCCAGCATCAGCCCAACCGTTAGCGCCAAACCAGCAGACACGCCAAGCGTGACAAACAGGCCATTACGTCTGAACAGACCCGCCAATGGTGCAGGCCACGCATAGGCCGCATAGCTGTCATTACGGGCAGCGGCAAGCGCTTGGGGGACATTCACGCCAAATTCATGCGGCGGCGCATATTGGCACGCATGATAGCAAGCCCCGCAATTATGACACAGATTGGCAAGATAGCCGACATCCCCCTCGTCAAATTGACGCCGACGGGTCATTGCCGGAAACACCGCGCAAAACCCCTCGCAATAACGACAAGCATTGCAAATCTGCATTACCCGAATGACTTCGCCAGCCGCCTCAGGGTCAAGAAGAGCTTTGAGATCAAACCCGTCAGCTTCGATATTATCGGTTAAGGACACGCGCTGCCTCCGCTCCTGCAATACGGCCAAAAACACCGCCAATTGTCATCCCAATGCCAGCCAAATAGCCCTGTCCAAGAACATTGCCTGCCATAATTTCACCCGCAGCAAATAAATTTGCGGCGGGTTTGCCGTCCCGCATCAAAACCTGCGCCCGATCATTCACCGCAACACCCATATAGGTAAAGGTAATGCCTGGCCGCAAAGGATAGCCATAAAAAGGCGGTTTGCTGATTGGTGCTGACCAGTTGGTTTTTTCAGGTGTAAGACCATTTGTGGCCTTGCCATCAAGCTTCATCTGGTCGATCGGGCCATCAGGACAAGCCGCATTAAACGCATCAACAGTCTTTTTGGCGGCTTTTGGATCGAGGCCAAGCTGGCTTGCCAAACCTTCAATGCTGGTATCTGTGATCGCGGTAAATACCGATGGCATGAACCGTTTCACCCCATCTGAATCAATAATGGCATAGGCAATCTGATCAGGCTGACCCGCCACAAGCCGGCCCCAGATTGCATAGCGTTTTGGCCAGAAATCTTCACCTTCATCATAAAACCGTTCGGCGTCCTTGTTTAACACAACGGCAAACGGCACCGCATCAACGCGGCTGGCAATACCGCCATCATATTTTGGCGCCCGCGCATCAATTGCCACCGCATGACATTGATCAAGCGCGCCAACCGGCTGTGCGCCGCGATCAAGCAACACCCGCAATACCTTGCCCTTATTATAGGGTGTGCCCCGCACCAGAAAATTTTTCGCTGCGTCACCCCAGCCCTCGGCAAGCCAATCAAGATCGGCTTCAAAACCGCCAGCAGCGGTAATAAGCTGTTTGCAATTCAACCGCAGTGATTGTCCCTGCCATTCGACCTTAATCGCCTCACAAAACCCATTTTCAAGCTCGATATCGGTAACTTCGGCGTCATAGATAAGGGTAACGCCAATCGATTCGGCATGCCGGCAAAGCGCATTCAGCATCGCCCGCCCACCACCAAGGAAAAAAGCGTTTGTATGGCTAAGATTCAACGTGCCAGACAGTGCTGATTGAAACCGAACACCGCGGTCACCCAACCAATGGGTCAGCTCTTGCGAGCCACGCAACGTTACCTCGGCAAGATGTTCATTGGTCACCCCTTTGGTCACCCGCATCAAATCTTCCCAATATTCTTCAAAGCTATAGCGATCGGTCAACACATCGGTTGGTTCATCATGCATAGCACGCAAATTACGCGTATGGCGTGTGTTGCCACCGCGCATATCACGCGGCGCTGAATCGATCACCAGCACCGAACAGCCGCGTTCGGCAGCTGTGATGGCCGCGCAAACACCAGCATTGCCGCCGCCAATTACGATGATGTCCCAGCTTTTTTCGGCAATGGGTTGAGTGATGTCGTTGGGCATAAGACCGCCTTGATCTATTGCATACAATTGCATACAATATAGGAAAAAGGAGGCGTTCATGTCAACCGACTGGGCGGCACATGATCTAACAGTCCAAAATCACCATGGCGGCAATCTGCCGGCAACGTCGCGGATCAGGCATGTTCTGATTGCGGCCATTACCGCTGGCGACATTGCGCCCGGTGCGCGGCTAAAGGAAATTGACCTTGGCCAGCAGCTTGGCGTTAGCCGAACACCGCTTCGCGAAGCCATTTCAGCATTGAAAGCCGAAGGCATTTTATCTATCGGTGATGATGGTGGGCTTCGTGTCCGCACACTCGGCTATCAAGATATTCACGCGCTTTATCAATTGCGCGCCAAGCTGGAATCAATGGCGGCTGAATTAGCCGCTGCACAAGCGAGCCCTGCCGAACGCGAATTCATTGCCGAGATCAGAGCCAAAGAATCGATCCTCGTCAATGATGGCACCAGCCCGGCAACGCTTGCCAAGCTGAATGGCCAGTTTCATCAATCCATCGCCCTTGCCAGTCATAATTCCTTTTTAGTCGAGACCTTGCAGCGCCTGAGCACCTTGATGGTGCTTCTTGGCCCAACCGCCTATAGCCTTGCCGAGCGGGTAGGTGAAATCGGTGCCGAGCATGACGCCATCAACAATGCCATCCAGACACATGACTCCATCGCCGCCAAACAGGCCGCCAGCGCCCATCTGCAAAATGCGGTCAAGGCTAGATTACAAATCATCGCATCTGGACATAAGGACAATATGGACTAGCCCATTTCATGTCTAACCTTCATTAGGTCTGATATCAGGCCAAACCACCCCACCTATAGGAGTTTCCATGCGGCCAGTGCTGTCGGATATCCAGAACATTGTTGTCACTTCAAGCATCGCCTTCATTACCGGCTATGTGTTTAAGATTTTTGGCCTACCAGCGCCCTTCTTGCTCGGCAGCTTGTTTGGCGTTTGGATTATTGGCGGGATCATTCCGCCCATTCGGTCGCGCGTTGGCATTCCGCGCTGGGTTCATGTGCCGGTTATTCTTGGGCTTGGCACCCTCATTGGCGCTAATTTCCGACCCGATGTTCTGGCGCATATCGGATCGGCAGGCATTACGGTTGCGGCGATGTTTTTTGCCACGATTCTGGCAACGCTTGTTGGTCTTTTCTACCTAATGCGGATCCGCAATTACAGTTTCATTATGGCCTTGCTAAGCTGCATCCCCGGCGGGCAGGCCGAAGTGATTACCATCAGCCGTGATCTGGTTGAAAAGGACTATGTTGTGGCCCTGTTCCATCTGGTTCGTGTTGCGCTGGTATTTTGTTCAACGCCATTAATTCTGGCCTTGGTTGAAGGTCAGGCCGCGGTCGCCGCATCAAACATGGCGCTGCAAACCATGCCAAGCCTCGTCAGCCTTGATATCAAAACGCTTTTATCTTTTCTTGCAATTGCCATTTGTGGCCTGCCATTAGCGCGGCTATTACGCATCCCGATGCCGCATCTCATTGGGCCATTGATGATCAGCTCGGCGTTACATGTCCTTGGCTTTGTCGAAATACCGCGAATTAGTGAATTCGTTATCCTGGCGCAGGTTGCCATCGGCGGCTCGGTTGGTGCGCGGCTTGCCCGCGTTCCATTTGTCGAGCTTGCCGTCTATTTGCGTGACGCGCTTGTTAATTCTTTTATCGTTCTTGGCACCTATGGCATCACAGCCTATGGATTATCGGCGCTGACCGGCATTGATTTCATCAAAATGCTTTTGGCCTTTGTCCCGGGCGGCCTTTATGAAGTGACCTTGCTGGCGCTGATTTTCGGATTTGATGTTGCCTTTGTTGCCTTTCATCATACCATCAGGGTGATGCTGGTATTTCTCGGCCTTCCCTTTGTTATTGCCTTTGCCAAAAAGCGCAATCTCATATCTGACAACGTCAAATCATCGCACTGACCATTTTGAACATAAAGAACACAAGGATCAAAACCATGAAAATTGCAATTTTGGATGATTGGCTCGATTGTGCCTTGAAAAGTTGTGACTGGAGCCGACTCGGGCCTGATGTCGCCGTTGATGTGTTTCATGACACCATTGCCGGCACCGCGCTTGTCGCAAGATTACAACCCTATGACATAATCTGCATGATGCGAGAACGCACACCGATTGATGCCACATTAATGGATCAGCTGCCAAATCTGAAAGGCATTGTGACAAGCGGTATGCGGAACGCCGCGCTTGATATTAACGCTGCCAAATCGCGCGGGCTGATGGTTAGCGGCACCGGCTCTCCCGGTCATGCCACATCCGAACTTGCCTTCACCTTAATCGCAATGCAGGCACGGCAAATTTTTGCGGGCGCAACAGCGATGCGCAACGGGGGGTGGCAGACGCATCTGGGGCGTGACCTTCGTAACGCTCGGCTTGGCATTTTGGGGCTTGGCAGGCTTGGCGCGCAATTGGCCGGCTATGCCAAGGCCTTTGGCATGGAGATTCAGGCCTGGTCGCAAAATCTGACAAAAGAAAGATGCGATGCGGTCGGCGTTTCCTATGTTGATCGTGAGACGCTTTTCCGCAGTTCCGATTTTATTTCAATTCATCTGAAATTATCTTCGCGCGTTCACCATCTGGTTGGCGCAGAAGAATTGGCCATGATGAAACCCGATGCCTATCTGGTAAACACATCGCGCGCGCCCATTATTGATATGGAGGCTCTAACCAATGCGCTTGCGACCGGACAAATTGCTGGCGCCGCGATTGACGTTTACGACCATGAGCCAGTTCCGGCCAAAGATCCGCTTCGTAACACACCAAATCTTTTGATGACGCCACATATCGGCTATGTCACCCGCGAAACGATGGATATTTTCTATGGCGAGACGTTAGACGCCGTCGAGGCGATGATAGCTGGCACGCCAATCCGCGAGCTGATGCCGTAATTTTTATCAAGGCAAGCCATCAAAGATTTTCCAGCCAGCACATCATGATAATTTGCCATCATCTACCCATTGCCGATAAAGCCGGTAAAACGAATTTGGATCTTCAAATCCCAGCTGATAAGCAATCGTGGCGCGGCTCAGCGATTTTGATTGCAGCTGTTGTTTGACCAAGCCAAGCCGCACTTGATCAAGAAGGTCACCAAATTTGATATTGTCCTGCTTCAATCGGCGTTGCAAGGTTCGGCGGCCAATAGCAAGATAGGCGGCAACATCGCCAAGTGAAACCGGCCCTTTCGCCAGCAAAACTTCAATCGCACGGCACACTCTTTGTTCAATCGGCATTTGATTAAAATGCAAAAACAATCTTTGGTCCATGTCAGTCTTGATTATTTTCCAAATTGACTGGTCGAAATGTATGAATTTGCGATCTAAATCTGCCGCAGAAAACGCCAGATAAAACCCGTCATCAACGGTGATCTCCACACCGAAAAAAGCGCGATAGCTTGCAACCACAGCTGGGTCAATGTCAGCTGCAAATGACACAATTTTGGGGATGATTTCGGCGCGTGTAGATAACCGCGCCATCTGCACCAGCTGCACCATTTGGATGCCAGAATGAATCGATGAAAATTGCGCTTGCCCCTGCCAATCAAACCGAACGAAACCATTTTGCAAATCATTGCATAGCCGCGCCTGACTTGCTTCTAGAACAGGATAATATTCTATCAAACGATCAATTGCCTGACGCAAATTTAGCGCGCTGTTAAATGTGAAATAGCAAGATGCGTTGGTGTTGCCGCTGCGGCTTTTCCGGCAAGAATCCCAAGATCGGGCCGACCGCTATCATCTAGAATCCGCGCCAAAAGGAGTTCATGTTCGGCATTGCTGCTAACATTAAAAGGGGCTAATTGATGGTTATCTTCTTTGTTAGATTGTTCATCATGCCCAGCAAACTCAAGGCCCAGATCACGGCAAACAGACGCAAGATATGAATGGGTCATATCATAAAGCCTATTGCTTGCAATAGTATGTCATTACAAACTGCGGCCTAGGCCAAGCGGCTTGAACAACATATTTAACCGGCTATATGATTCTTTTTTCTGGAATTTTTTCAGAGACTGAGGCTGGCTCAATAGCGCGTTAACCAAATGATCGGACTGATCATCTGCTGACGGCATTTTCGCAAATAAATTTTGGATATGACGCACAAAATAATCCCAAGAATCGGGCATTGTCGTTAGATGCATATCCTTATCCAAATCACTGTGCGGTCGCTTTCTGTTCTTTTCGAAACAAGGAACATCTATCACTTCGACACTTATGTCGGTTCCATCCAATTCATCGGCCAAAGCTTCAGACAGCGCAAATTTGGCCACTCGAACCGCGCGTTGCCAGCCGCGAAGCGATGCATTTTCCAGATTTGTTCTTGGCATGATTGTTACAATACGGCCTGCGTTCTGGGCGCGCATAACCGGCAAAAAGGAATTCTGCAAACGCACCATGCCAATTAGTGTTGCATTGAGATGGGCTTCAGCTGCTTTTGGGCTAACCATTTCCAACGCGCCAAACAAAGGATCGCGCAGGTTGTTCACGATGGTGTCGATACGCCGCTCTGCCTTCAACAGACCGGTGGATGCAAGTGCAACCGAATTATCATCAGCAAGATCAAGCGGCATGGCCGTGGCCACTGATGTACCCATAGCTACAGCATCTTGGCTCGGGTGGATACCAAAGTATACGCGGTGACCAATCGGCTAAGCTTTTCAACGATCAACCTGCCTGTTGGAGACACCCCGTCAGCAATAAAAAATACCTTCAAACAAGAGTTCATAAAAAAACCTGTCGTTCACACGGGTAAAAAAACAATTTTATCTGAGCAAAAGCGAGTCAGTAAAAAAACTAGCGCATCGCGTCATTTCAATTCATTTCATGTCAAAAAACTTTGATCCTCGAACGGTCATAACCGAAACTGATGCGCTTTGACATTTCAGACAATGCCTGCGTGCTACCGGAACATATTTTTCGTAAATTTCGATTTTTACCGATAAAACACGAAATTGCTGCTGTCATCGCACCTTAAAACTGCTATCTTTTAGGCCACATTCGTCAGGTTTTGAGGGAACCCGCCACGCATGCGACCCAACGCGTCTCAATCCACAGATTTGCACCCTATTTTTTCCTTTGCGAACGGGGAACTGGGTATGGTTTCAAACCATTTCATCAGATCGATCGAAAAAATCACCGGACAGCCACGCATCCGTAAAATCTATTTTGACTATGTGAATGACGACCTGCCGCCGCAAAACTTCTGGTCAGACGCGCTTGGGCGGCTTGATATTTCAATCGATCTAACACGAAGCTATGTTGATGGTATTGCGGCCTCAATTCCAGCCACTGGGCGGGTACTTGCCATTGCCAACCATCCTTATGGCGTGATTGACGGTTTGGTGCTTTGCGCCTTAATGGCCGAGGTTCGTCAAGATTACAAAATCATCACCCATCGCGTCCTTCGTCAGGCGCCAGCCGTTATGGATAAAATTCTGCCTGTTGATTTTGATGAAACCGAAGCCGCACTGGCCAGCAATCTAAAGACAAGAGCCGATGCGGCAAAATATTTGAAGGATGGTGGCGCGGTAATTGTTTTTCCGGCTGGTGCAATTTCGCTGGCGCCAAATGTTGTTGGCGATGCCATTGATACCGAATGGAAAACCTTTGCCGCAAAACTGGCACAGGTTCCCGACACAACGACCATCCCGTTTTATTTTGATGGGCGCAATTCGCTGCTATATCAAATGGCGCGTCGGATCAGCGTAACGCTTGGCTATTCCTTGATGTTCCGCGAAATCTGCAAAAAGATGGGCCATACAATTTCGCTGAATATGCGCCAGCCGATCCATTCCAGCACACTTACCCAATTCGGCACCCGAACCGAAGTGACCGAATATTTGCGCAAATGCACCTATGGAGCTTAATCCAAGGGCGCGATGTGCATGCATTTGTGATAGGGCAGGCTAGCGGTAAAGATAGATCGGGCTGGTCCAGCATAATGTGCCATCTTCCAGCGTAACCCGAATAAAGATAGGATTATCGCCTTGCGGCTCTAATGAAATGCTGCGTTCAAACTGCATCGATTGATGCGGGTTGATTGTCGGCAGGCGGAACAGCTTTAGATAGCGCGGCAAAACCCCACTATTATCAAAAATTTCATCCTCGAATCCGATATCTTCCAAAGGCACACCAGCCTTGATCAATGGTGTTTCGATTTTCAATGTACCGCTATAGGGGTCGGCAAGAATCATGTCGAATCCACCAATATTGCCTGTGGTCAAAGCACGCCAGTTCAATTCAACAGGTGAAGGCTGGTTCAGCGTTTTATCCTTATTGAAAAAATTGATTGGGTTTGCCGATATGATTTCATTTTCAGACAGGAAGGCTGAACCGTCCCAAATCACCTGCCGGAACCGACCCCGATATTCAGCACCTTCCCAAACCACGCGAATACGGCTGCCAAGATCTTCTTTTGCATAGGGGCGGATCGTTTCAATCAAGTTTAACCCATTGAAAATATCAACCCGTTCAATGGCCACACTGGCGCGGATATCAACCTTGATTGACACATCACCTGATGGCAGATGAACGATATCGCCCATGATCGCCTGATTGGCCGCCATGCCTTTGTCGCGGCCATGCCGCGGATCATCATGAAACTTTGTGCCGCCTTGCGGAAAATCTGCATCAAGCGTGATCAGCGGGCGGCCATTTTCACCACCAGTCGTGGCATAATGGTGACGTTTGCGGATTGCCTCTAAAATCGTTTCACGACTCAGCTTATCAATCAAAAAACAAGTCAGTCCGCCAACAGCGCCAAACAGCGCCGCGCCCGGATAGCTGGCGCCCGGTCGCCCTTTATGCCCATCCGAATTGGCAACAATCCCAACGCGATAGCCAAGCCGAAAAGCATCTTGCACCAGCCATTCGAAACTGCCCCAGCTTGAATGGATTTCCATGGCCTTTTCAAAACGGCCATCATGCGCCAGCTCGATATCGGCATAGCGTCCGCCGCAATGCGCAAAGACAACCACATCATCCTCGCCATGTTCGGCAAAAGCAGCGAATAATTCTTCGGCCGAATTGCAATCAGTGTCGATATCCGAATGGTCGCTTACTAGCGCATGCGATGATCGCCGGATGGTTCGTCCTTCATTCGGAAAATAGATGTTCCGATCACCGCCAAGCCCCGTATTGCCTGACCATTCATAACCTGGAATGGCAACAAATTTTCCATCTTCATTAAATTTCTGGCAAAGCTGGTCAAGCTGTGACCAGAAATCACCAGTGATCTGAAAATCATTGCCTTGATGGCCAGTCGCATCAACAAACGCGTAATCGCGGGCAAAGGCAAAATACGCCTCGGCACTGCCAGTGCCAATGGTTTCTTCTGACTGGCCGTGAAGATCACCCCAGAAATGGCGAGATATTGGCGCAGGCTCGATTCTGATCGGGTTTGTTCGGCACATCACCGTGCCAGCATCGTCCAGAAAATCAATGTGCAAATCCGCAGCTTTGGCAACCGACAACCCATCAATCACACCAAAAAATTCACCCGGTTTCAGGCTGATCACATCTGGCAAGCCGGTAACCGGATGACTGGCCCGCGGATAGAGCTGAATGTCGCATTGATCGGATGGATTACCCCATTTATCCTCGCCTTTGAATTTGATCGAAAAGCGTTCATCAATCGCGCGGATTGTCGGCGCCACCGCCAAATAGCGGTCAGGCTTGCCAGGAATGATCTTGATCACCGGCTGCAGCGGCATCGGCTGATAGCAATAGGTTGCAATCGGGTCGATCAAGGTATGAAATTCGTAACTATCTTCACAGAATGTTTGCAACCGCATTCCAGGTGATCCGCCTGACCGGTCGCCAAAGGTGATGGTGATCTTGTCACCTTCGCGCAGAAAGCCGCGAACAACCTTGATATAAAGCGTTCTGTCCCACGGCCGCACATTGCCCTTTGGGTCATAGTGATAGGTCAGAACCGCGTTATTTGATGCCTCGATCGTGGTGTAGTTTGGCCCCTTGGGATCTTCAAATTGCGGGCGGGTTTGATCACTGGCAAACCGAAAACAGACCCGCATTGATCCGGAATCATCAATCCCAAATTTGCCAGCTATATAGGTCAGAACAAATGTTTGATAGCTTCCGGCCTCAAATGAACCATTTGGAACAATCGAGACAGTGCCAAGCTCTTCAGCCGGAATCGGAAATGCCATTGGCGAACTTGTTGTGCCGCCAGTACCACCACCAGCTAAAACATCATCACGGCTTCCCATTGGCACTTCGCTCATAACCATTCCTTTATATATTTTATCAGATTTGCGGCATGATCATGCCTATGACATTTGATAAAAATGCCAATAATTCCCTATCCAGAAGACATATTGGCAAAGAGTTCGCGCCCCAAAAGCACAAGGCCTGACGCAAGAATTAACCATATCAATAATCGTTGAAACTGTCGATCATTCAACCGGCGAAAAACAATAATACCCGTTTGCGTACCAATCACCGAAAAGGGAAAGGCGATCGCAACAATAAGCCATATGCGCGAATCAATAACCCCGCGCCACATCATCAAGGCCAAAACAACACCAAGAACAATCATATTAAATGGCTGGACTAGGGCGCGGCGCTGCGCCTTGCTCCAATCATAAAGCGAACAACCCATCGTCAAAATTGCACCTGACATCCCCGCCATCATGCCAAATAACCCGCCAACAAACCCGACAAAAACATCAGCAGCAAGATAACGTTTTGTCAATTTTGGCAGCGTTTTCCGAAAGGTGAAAAAGCCGCCAAACAGGATCAGCAAACTGGCCACCAGCAGCTTTAGCATTGTGACATTGACAGCATCCAAAAACAGATAACCAAACATGATGCCGATCGCAGCTGGCACCAAAAACCGCATTTGATCGCCAAAATTAATGGCGTTGCGAACCGCATAAAGTCCCTGCGCGCCGCCAATAAGCGACATAATCACAACCGTTATCACCGCATCGAGCGGCGGCATTGCCGCCAACCACCAGCCAAGCGCAAACAAGCCCGTGCCAAATCCAGCAAGGCCATTGGCAAAACCACCAGCAAACGCACCGGCGATGATCAGCATGATCACGTCTATGCTCATCACGATTTAACCCGGAAATAACGATCTATGATCATAGACAACTTTCACGATTTGCGCATGACCTGCGCATGCTCTCCATGAAACGGCGCAACCCAAGCCATCACCCACCATGCAAAAATAGTGACAACCCGTTTTTGCCCTGTCCCATTTTAGGGATGTAACGCTACGCATATTTTTCTAAACCGACAATCCTTTTCATGCTAAGTTTTGGTTTCGTAAACCGTGCATATAAATCGCAAAATGCGACCAAAACCCGCCTTGATCATCTATAGAGCTGCCCTAATCACCCGTCGATTTAAAATCTATCTATTTTGCAACGATACCAAGAAAGTCATGCCATGATCTTTACCATCGGGTTAGGCCTGTTCCCACTGCAACGCCAAGCATGCCCCCGCTGTTTTGGGCGGTTTGATAAGGGCGGTTTTAAAAAAGTAAGCGGCGATGATCATCGATAGTTTTTTATCAGCCGATGGTCTGGCGGTTTTGATGGCTGTACTTCTTGGCTGTTTTGTCAAAGGAGCATTGGGGTTTGGCCTGCCGCTGATTGCCACGCCAATCATGCTGTTTGTGCTGCCGCTTCCCGAAATTGTGGCAATTCTTGCCCTGCCGATCACCATTGCAAATATCCACCAGATTTGGCTGAATCGGAATCAATGGCCCATTTTGAAACGATTCTGGCCATTGGTCACCACATCAACCATCATCATGCTTGTTGGCGCGCCATTGATGGTGGCGATTGATAGCCGTCTTCTTGGTATCTTGATTGGGCTGATGATCGCGCTTCACGCCATTTTATCCAGCTTTCCGCTTCGCCAATTCGAAAACCGGTCGCTAGCGCCAAAATCCATGAACCGCCTGATCATTCCGGCCGGTATTGCGTCAGGCATTCTTGGCAGTCTGACAACGATATATTCTTTTCCAAGCCTTCAACTATTCATGATGATGCGGGTCAAAAAAGATGATCTTGCCATGCTTCTTGGGGTGTTTTTATCGCTTGGCTATGTGGCCTTATGGCTTGGCATTTCACATGCTGGGTTCCCGGTTGGCGACAATCTTCTACTATCGGCAGTGATGTTGATACCCGCGGTGGCCGGACAACAGGCCGGTCATTTGGCGCGGCGCCGCATAAGCGAAGCAACCTTTCGTCATATCGTACATTTTGCGCTGGCCTGCGCCGGTTTCACGCTTATGATACGAGGCATAACAAGTCTTATTTAAAGGGCCTAAATCATGTCATCTGGTCAAAGTCATCCCGATTATATCATCATTGGCGGCGGGTCAGCGGGTTGTGTGCTGGCAGCGCGCTTGAGTGCTGATCCTAATTGCCATGTTGTTCTTCTTGAGGCGGGCGGCGAAGATCTTAACCCGCTGATCCATATTCCGGCTGGCTATATTAAAACAATGGTCAATCCGGCAATGAATTGGATGTTTGAAACCGAACCCGAAGATAGCAGCGGCAATCGACGCATCGCCATTCCGCGCGGCAAGGTTCTTGGTGGATCATCGGCAATCAATGCGATGCTATATGTTCGTGGCCAAGCTGCCGATTATGATGGCTGGGCGCAGCGCGGCAATCTTGGCTGGTCCTATGACGATGTTTTGCCCTATTTCCGCAAAGCCGAAAATTGTGAGCAGCTTACCAATGGTGACAAAGGCTTTGACACGGCCCTTCGCGGCGTTGGTGGGCCATTGAATGTGGCCCCGGTTCGTTCGCGTTACGAAGCATTGGATATGGTGATTGATGCTGCTGAAACGCTGGGATATCCGCGCAACAGCGACTATAATGGCGCCAGTCAGGATGGTTTTGGCTATTATCAGGTTACGCAAAAAAACGGTCTCCGCTTTTCCGCCAAAAAAGCCTATCTGCAGCCAACCAGAAACCGGCCCAATCTACGCATCATCACCCATGCGCATGTTACCAAAATCAGCCTTACCGGCAAACGCGCTGACGGGGTTCATTACAACCGCCATGGCAAGCCGCATCACCTAAAAGCTGGGCGCGAGGTGATTTTATCGGCCGGCGCCATTCAATCGCCGCAGATCCTTGAACTATCGGGCATTGGCGCGCCTGACCATCTTCGCCGTCACGCAATTGAGGTTCGGCATGAATTATCCGGCGTTGGCAGTCATCTGACCGATCATTATATCTCGCGCTTATCATGGCGGTTACGGCGCAATATTTCCTTGAATAATCGCGCCCATGGCCTTGGGCTTGCCGCCGAGATACTGCGTTACGGATTGACGCGGCGGGGCCTTCTTAGCCTTCCCGCTGGTGTGCTTAGCGGGTTTGTCCGCTCACGCGACGGGCTGGTTGGGCCAGATATTCAATATCACATTGCGCATGCCAGCTTTGCCAATCCTGCCAAACGCGTATTTGATAAATTCCCCGGCATGACCTTTGGCCCCTGCCAGCTTCGTCCCGAAAGCCGCGGTTCGGTTCATATCAAATCACCCGACCCGATGATGGCACCTGAAATCCAGCAAAATTATCTTAGCTGCGAAGAAGATTGCCGCGTTCATGTTGCGGGTATGAAAATCGCCCGTGAAATCATGCAAAGCGATTACATGGCAACGCTTGTCGAATCTGAAATGCGGCCGGGGAAAGATCTGGATAGCGATGATGCGCTTCTTGCCTATGCGCGTGAAACCGGCGTGACGCTTTACCATCCGGTATCGACCTGCCGTATGGGGCCAGATGCAAAATCAGGCGATGTTGTTAATAAACGGCTTTGTGTTTATGGCATTGATGGGCTGCGGGTGGTTGATGCGTCAATCATGCCGACATTAGTATCTGGCAATACCAACGCCCCAACCATCATGATTGCCGAAAAAGCTGCCGATATGATCATTGCTGACAAACGCTAGCTGGCTCAAGATTTTGACGGCGCAAGACAGGCTTTAAAGGCCGCAACATAGCTTTTTAAAAGATCGGCATAAAGCGGTGCGCCCGCTGGCAGCTGGCTGGCAAGCGGATCAAGCTGGCCGATGCGGATATCACTGCCTTCGGCAATCAAAGCCACAGCCTTTTGCCCCAAAAACGGTTCGCCAAAAATACAATCAATGTGATGTGATTCCAGATCATGCCGCAATTTTTTGATTCGCGCTGCCGTTGGCATCACATCAGGTTCGGTTGTAACGACACCATGCGCACGCAAGCCGAAACGCCGTTCAAAATAAATATGGGCGTCATGAAGCACCAGAAATTCAGATGTCACAAATGGCGCTAATTGGCGGGCAATATCGGTTTGCAACTGACCAAGAGTCTGGCGCATCACATCGGCATTGGCGGCATAGGTTTCGGCGTTGACCGGATCGGCCTTGCCAAGATGATCAGCAATCACGCCAAGCATGATTTGCGCATTGACGGGATCAAGCCAGACATGCGGATTAATGGCATGGCCATCATGCGGATCAATGGTATGGCCATCATGCGCGCCTTTGGTTTCATGATCATGATGGTCTGGCTGCAACCCGCCATCATCAAAATCAAAAAGAACAAGACCGGCGCTTTCAACCAGCGCCACTGATCGCGCATCGGGGGCAAGCGCACCAAGCGCCTTTGTCAAGGGTTGCTCCATTTCAGGGCCAATCCAAAACACAATATCGGCATCTTGCAAGGCGCGGGCTTGCGATGGTTTTAGGGTGAAATGATGCGCTGATGATGGTGCCTCGAGCAGCAAATGCGGCGTACCAAGCTTGCCCATCACCCCGGCAACCAGCGCATGAACAGGCTTGATCGACGCCACAATTGATAGTGGCTTTTGATCGGCCATCACCATTTTAACTGGCATGATCACTGCGGCACAAAATAGCCCGATTGCCGTTACGCCCTTGACCCATTTTCGTATAATCGCCATTTCGCCACTCTTTTCTTTTCATGAATTCAACAAGTCATCACCCAAAAAGACTAATGGATGACCAATCGTCGGCATGTGAAAGGCCAGTCTCTCATCAGCCCCACAACCGGTTTATCAGATCATTTTTTGGTAGGCTCCCCATCAAGGTGATATGTTATATTATTACATATGTCAAATTGCCACTGTCAACGCTTTTATTTATGTTGATGATGGCGATCATGATCCGCCTCCTATTCGCCCGATAGCCATGATGTTCGCGGTTAGTGGGTCGTGAGCTTATGTTTGGCACCATCGCCGATGGCAAATTCTGGGCAAGGGCGATGATTTTGGTCGAATCTACTTGATTTCGCCATTCTGCCAGCCCCAGAATATTTCAGTGCCGTTGCGGCGGCAGTTCTGAAACCCTATCCAAGCCTAAAACAGCCTGTTCACCGGGACGATTTACCCCCCCTTTTCCTTGAGGTTATAATGAGTCAAAAAGATACAAATTTTTTCAATATTGACGCGATGGAACAGGGCATTGCCCGCACCCTTGTTGACGGCATCACAACCCGCATTTTCCCGGGTGATCAGGCAATGTTATCAATTGTTCGCATTGCCCCAAATGCCATTGGCGCGATCCATAGCCATCCGCAAGAACAATGGGGCGTTATGCTTGAGGGAAGTGCGATCCGCATCCAAGATGGCGAAGAAATTCATGTTCAAAAAGGTGATTTCTGGTGTAGCCCTGGCGGCATTGAACATGGCGTTATCGGCGGGCCTGATGGCGCCGTTATCCTTGATGTTTTCAGCCCACCCCGCCCTGAATATACCCGCCCTGGAAATGGCTTTGCCACGGAGTAGATAAATGCCTGTTCAAATTTTTACCAATGACTTCACACCGCTTTCTGCCGATAAATTAGCCCAATGGGCGACAATTCCACCTGCCATTGCTGGTGATGTTATGAACCGTCAAAATGTGATGGCAGGGCGTATCTCACCGCTGTCACCGGGCATGACAATGGCCGGACAGGCACGCACCGTAAGCGTTCTTGCGGGTGATAATGCGGCCCTTCATGAGGTGATCAGTCGACTGCGCCCAAATGAAGTGCTGGTGATTGACGCTGCCAATTATGATGATCGCGCTGTCTGGGGCGGTATTTTGAACACCCGCGCCAAATTGCAAAACATCAATGGGGTTGTTCTTGATGGCGCGGCGCGTGACGCTGCTGAAATGCGCGAAATGGGATTGCCAGTTTATCTTAGCGCCCTGTCTCCAGCTGGCCCGCATAAAGGCTGGGGCGGCTCAATTGATGACCGGATTAGCTGTGGCGGTGTTGTGGTTATGCCAGGAGACATCATTCTTGGCGATGATGATGGCGTGACGGTTGTGCCGCTGGAACGCGCCGACGCTGTGCTTGAGGCATCGCTGGCCCGCATGGCCTATGAAGAAGACATATTGAACAAGCTTGCCTCGGGGGCAGATGTTAGCGGGTTATTTCCGTCACCTGAGCTTGAGATAATGTCTTAAAATCTTGATTTTAACTATAGGATTACGGGCAGGTTCTCAGATGGCAGCGTGCCTGCATCATAGCCGAGATCATTCCAATCATTGAGCATGCCAAAACTATCACCCATGATTTCAATGAATGTTGCCATCGAACCCTGATGGTCTCCTTTTAGTTTTTGGCTATAAATATCAAATGCGGCACGCTGGTCATCTGGCTGGTGAAAATGCAGCTCAATCTGGTGAATCACCCCATTCACGGGCTTATGTTTCGGGCCGGCCACCACGACCGAAGTGATGATATCGTCATCAGGATTACCATCGGTGCCGCTATCTGCGGTCACATAGGAAATGGTGCCTTGAAGGATGCGCGATAAAAGCCCCTTAATATCATGGATCCAGCCGTCATAAGCACCTCCTTGTTTAAACCATAATTTATCGGTGCCAATATCAAAATTCAGGATTTTTTGAGCACCGTCAGAAGGCTGCCAGCCATTTCGAATCTTGCCAACACCGACCGAATAGATAATGTGATCAACCCCTTGGCCAAGCGTTGCAATCTGGGGATTCTTTGCCCATCCACCAGTACCTAAATACACAACATCACCATGCGACGATGCGATTGATGGCGGATCAAGATGAGCCGTGCCGAGGATAACCTGCGGCGTCGTTGCGCCGCTATGATCACTAGGCCCAACGATTGGGTTTTGGTTTTGGGCGGTTAATGCAGACGGAGAACGCACATCATTTTTAGCCCCGTCATCATTTTTAGCCCCGTCATCATCAGCAATGACATCCTCAA
>Ga0209771_1000119_pt1 | contig 47704 bp, 51 predicted proteins | sample SaaInl59LU_5_DNA_FD_184639 | JGI IMG/M metagenome (GOLD analysis project Ga0209771, IMG submission 184639) | Marine microbial communities from expanding oxygen minimum zones in the Saanich Inlet - ESP_59LU_5_DNA (SPAdes) (version 2) | ecosystem: Environmental > Aquatic > Marine > Intertidal zone... | reverse complement strand
CTGAACCTAGTTTTTCTTCTGATGGAAATTCTGTTTTATTTGTGACATGGAATGATGAAGAATTAGGAGCTATTTACAAAGTAAATTTAGATGGTTCTAATTTGGAGAAAATTACTAATGAAAAAGGGATTTATAGAACACCAGCTTTTAATAGTAATAACTCAAAAATTGTATACAAAAAAGAATCTGGTAATGGAGACCAAGGTTTTGATTACACGAAAAAGACAGGAATCTATGTAGCAAATGCAGATGGTTCTGATGCTAAAAGAATTTCTAAAAGTGGTGAATTCCCAATGTTTTCTGCAGATGATTCTCGTGTTTTCTTTCAAACAGGAGGTGCTTTCTTTGGAGGTTTAACCAAAAATTTAAAAAGTGTTGATTTAAATGGTAAAGAAGAACGCAGTCACTTTTCATCTAAACTAGCCAACAGATTAGTGCCAAGTCCAGATAATAAATGGGTTGCATTTATTCATCTTCATAAATTATATATGGCTCCTTTTGTAATTAATGGTAGCGAAATAAATTTAGACAATAACACAAAATCATTTCATGTAGAGAGCTTGTCTAAAAATGCAGGAATCAATTTACATTGGTCTGCTAGTAATGATAAAATATTTTGGACTTTAGGTGGAGATTATATTCAGAAATCTGTTGTAAATAACACAACAAATCCGTTTGCTAAAACCAATTTAGCAGAAAATCCAGAAACTACAATCAGCATTAATCTGGTAACAGAATCTGATATTCCTGAAGGTAGAATTGCATTTAAAAATGCTAGAATTATTACTATGAATGGAGATGAAGTTATTGAAGATGGTACCATTGTTATTAACCAAAATAAGATTGAACAAATAGGCAATACTAGAAGCATTACTATACCTTCTGATACCAAAGTTTATAAAATGAATGGCAAAACCATTATGCCAGGAATTGTTGATGTACATGCACATGTAGGAGCTTTTAGAAATGGTTTAAGTACTCAAAAACACTGGCAATTCTATGCTAATTTAGCATTTGGTGTTACCACTTCTCATGATCCTTCTGTACATACAGCTGCTGCATTTACTTTAGAAGAGTTACAGAAAAGTGGTCACTTAGTAGGTCCAAGAATGTTTTCTACAGGTTTTATTTTATATGGTGCAGAAGGCGATTTTAAAGCAGTAGTTAACAATCTAGATGATGCACGTTTTGCAATTGCAAGAACCAAAGCTTTTGGGGCAAAATCAATAAAAAGTTATAACCAGCCTAGAAGAGAACAACGTCAGCAAATTATGCAGGCAGCAAGAGAACAAAAAGTGAATGTAGTTCCTGAAGGTGGTTCTAATTTCTTTTCAAACATGTCTATGATTTTTGATGGACATACAGGAGTTGAACACAACATCCCAGTTAATCCTGTATATAAGGATGTTTTATCACTTTGGAAAAATAGCAAAACAGGATACACTCCTACTTTGATCGTAAATTATGGAGGTATGAATGGTGAGTTTGAGTGGTATCAAAAATATAATGTATGGGAGAATGAAACCTTACTAAAATATACACCTAGATATGTGGTTGATACTCGTTCTAGACATAGAACTATGGTACCTGAAGAAGAGTATAAAAACGGACATGTTTTAACATCTGAAACAGTTACAGCTTTAGCCAAAGAGGGTGTTAAAGTAAATTTAGGAGCACATGGACAATTACAAGGTTTAGGGGCTCATTGGGAGTTATGGATGTTACAACAAGGAGGTTTAAGCAATCATGAAGCTTTAAAAGCGGCTACTATTAATGGTGCAGATTATATTGGTGCTGCTGATGAAATTGGTTCTTTAGAAAAAGGCAAATTAGCGGATTTAATTATCATGGATAAAAATCCTTTAGAAGATATTAAAAACTCTAATTCAGTAATTTATACAATGGTTAATGGACGTTTATATGATATAAATACCATGAACGAAATTGGTAATTACGATAAAAAAAGAACAAAATTTTATTTTGAAATGGATGGTTACAACCAAGGAGTGCCAGTAAATATGAACACGAATAGTTTCTTAACTCCTAGATGTAGTTGTCATGAATAAATTTTATTTTGGATAAATCACCTCATCCAAAGCAATATCAAATTCATTACTATCAGAAATTTTTTGAATAGGTTTAAAGAAATTTAAACCTATTTTTTTACAATCTTTTCTGCAGTTGGCTAAAAACCGATCGTAAAAACCTTTTCCATAGCCTACTCTGTAATGTTGCTCATCAGAAATTAAAAGTGGCAAAAATACTAAATCTAGTTTACTTTCAGAAACTTGTACTGCATTTACAGGTTCTGGAATTCCGTATTTATTTAATGCTATTGCTGTGTCTTTTTCTAAATAAAAATGGGTTAAAGAACTATTTTTAAAATCACTTTTAGAAACTACAATTTTTTTATTTTGACTTCTAAAATAATCGATAATAGGGTTGGTGTTAATCTCTTTAAACTTTGCTAATGATAGAAAAACATGAACATTCTTAATATTAGAAATTTCTAAATCATAAATTTGTTGATAGATATTCTCTTGTAACTCCTCTATATCTATACTAGACAATTGCTGTCGTTTTTCTTTGTAGATTTTTCTTAAATCTGCTTTCTCCATTATTAATAAAATTACGAAAATCGATCTACAGAAAACGGATTTAGATTTAAAGAAGTTTTTTGTTCTGAAATGACCTCAGTAACCAACTTACCAGTTGCTGGTCCTAAACTCCAACCCATCATTGCATGACCTGTTGCTATAGTTAAGTTTTTACATTTATTAGATTTTCCTATATAAGGTAATCCATCAGGAGAACAAGGCCTTAAACCACATTTAGCATTTTGTTTTTCAGCAATAGAAATACTAATGTTTTTATAGTAAGATTCAGCAGCTTTTGCAATGGTATTTACTCTTTTTTGATTAATCTCATGATTAATTCCTCCAATTTCCATAGTTCCTGCAAATCTTGTAAAACCTTGCATAGGTGTAACTGCTACTTTAGCCTCCATTAAAATGGCAGGTGTTCTAATTGGGGTTTGTTTTTCTGTATTTATACTATACCCCTTACCTGCTTGCACAGGTATTGTAATTCCTAACTTTTTTGCAAAATTTTGAGACCAAGAACCTGAAGATAAAACAAATTCGTCTGCTTTTATTTCTTGCGTATTTGTTGTTAAAGATTTTATAATTCTATTTTCAAAATGTACATCTAAAACCTCTTCATTAGATTTTATAACCACACCATTTTGCTGCAAATAATTTTTTAACTCTTGCATAAAATTAGTTGGTGTCATGTGAGCATCTGAATGATAATATACAGCTCCTTTTATATTTAAATCTACATTAGGTTCTAGCTTTTTAACTTCTGCTTTAGTTAAATTTTCTACTTTTAAACCTAATGCTATGGCTTTTTTACCTGTGTCCCATTCTTCTTCTCCTGCTTTTTCAGTTTGATAATACATCAACAAACCTTTGTGGTCATAGGAAAAATTAAACTCTTTAGCTGATTTTAATTCTTCATACAACTCTCTACTAAAAAGATTAATATTTTTTATTACAGGTATAGCTTTAGTTACTTTTTGATGTGTAGCCGATTTTTTAAATAACCAAGACCATTTTAAAAAATCTGCATCTAATCTTGGTTTTACATAAAAAGGACTTTCTGAATTGAACATCCATTTAATGCCTTTTGTAATCATTCCTGGTGCTGATAATGGAATAATATGACTAGGTGTAATATAACCTGCATTTACATATGAAGCTCCTGATGAAAAATCAGATTTATCAATTACAGTAACTTTATGACCTTCTTTTTGTAAATAATAAGCTGTAGATAAACCTATAATGCCACCTCCAATAATAACAACTTCTTTATTCATTTTTTAGTGTAATATTCCAAATTGGTTCTTCGTTTAAAAGATGTTCTACAAAATAATTCCATCTTTTTTTAATAAAATAATCTCTATGAATACCTGAATAACCATGTCTTTGGCTAGGTAATATTAGTAAATCGAATTCTTTATCTGCTTTAATAAATGCCTCTGCCAATTTAAAGGTGGCAGAAGGGTTTACATTGTCATCTAAACCACCATGAGTAATTAATAACTTTCCTTTTAAATTTTTAGCATTGGTAACGTTAGATATTTGATGATAAGTACTATCTATAGGCCAACCTTGGTACATTTCTGGCCACCAAGCTTTTTCCATTCTAAAATCGTGATCTGCAGAACTAGCAACACCTACTTTATAAAAATCTGGGAAAGCTAATAAAGCTCTACCTGTATCATAACCACCAGCAGAATGACCAAAAACACCAACTTTATCTATATCTATAAACGAGTTTTCATTTGCTAAATGTTTTATAGCTTTTACATGATCTTCTAAATTATTACCCATGTTTTTGTATGAAAAATCTCTAAAAGCCTTAGATCTACCTGTGGTTCCTAAACCATCTATCTGTACTACAATAAAACCTAATTCTGCCATTGCTTGATTTTCAAATACCCTATCAAAAGATTTTGGAAATCTTTGAGTATGTGGGCCTGTGTATGTTGCATCTATTATAGGGTATTTTTTTGATGCACTAAAATGAGTTGGTTTCCAATAAGCCCCATAAATTGTGGTTTTATTGTCTTTGCCAATTAAAGAAAAAGGTTTTGGTGCTTCCCATCCTTTTTGAGTTGCCCAATCTACATTTGCAGTTGTTAATTCCGCTACAATTTTTCCTGTTTCAGAAACTCTAAGAACTGTTTTTGTTTTTTCTTGAATTGTAGACATATTATCTACAAAATACTTTCCATCTTTAGAAAAATTGATTTGATGATGTAAATTTTCTGCAGTTAATAATTTTTCATTCCCATTAAAATCTACACAATACAATTGTTGATGGTAAGGATTGTTATTTTCTTCTTTACCTGAAGCTAAATAGTAGATAGTTTCTTTGTCTTTATCTACATAACTAATATCATTTACAACATAACCATCACTAGTTAATCTTGTAGTTTTTCCTGAAGAAATATCTAATAAATACAATTGTCTCCAACCACTTCTCTCTGAATAAAAAACAATTTTATGATCATTTATTAATTGATAATCAAAGTTTTCAATATTTGTATTAGAACTTTCTTCTATTAACTTTTTAGTCGAATTTTCTTTAAGATTTAGCAAGATAAGCTCTTCCTCTTTATATCCTCTTTTTGTAATTCTTGCTAAAAGCGTTCCAGAAGTATTAGTCCATTGTAACTGACTAGCATTAATATGAGTAGTTGTTGGCAGTATAGTTTTTACCTCTTTTTTTGTATCAATATTATAAATTATAGGAGTAATTTTTACCATATTAGAATCACCAGGAGAACCTCTGTAATAAGAGAGTAATTCAGGTTTAAAAAGTTCGTCTTTACTCCAATCCAAAAGAAACATTTTTTCTGCGTTTCTTGTATCTACAATAGATGTTGAAATATATTTAGAATCTTTAGACCAATTCACAAAAAAACGATCTGGTCTGTTTCCATTTTCTCCTTTCATTTTATCAAACCAGCCATAATAAGAAGCATATTGAAAGTTTTTTTTACCTGATGTACTTAATTGATATTCTCTATTTGTTAAAGTAGATTTTATAAATAAGTTGTAATTTTTTGTGTAAGCCAACCATTTTTTATCTGGTGATAAAGATTGATCTGTATTCTCTTCTTGTTGTTTTGCCTTTTCTTCTTTTTTAATATTATAAGTCTTTAAATCTACAGTGTATTTTTCATTAGAATAAATAAAGGATAAACCTTCTTTTACAGGTTGAAAATTGCTAAAACTTACTCCATTAATTTCAGTAAAGCTATCATTAAGTTTACTTATTGCATTTTTTAGTTTATCATAATCAAAAAGTGGCTTTACTTTGTAATCATTAAAATTTATTGTTTTATATTCTTTTTTTTCTTTACTGTAATCTATAAACCAAATCCCTAAATTATCTTGAAACCAATTTACGTTTGTATTTAAATTAAATACTTTTTTATTATTGTAATTATTATATAGAAAATCTACAGCATTGTCATATTTGGCTTGTATACCAATCTTTTTTTCATGGTTACAGCTAAACATTATTACACTGAATAACACTAACAATATTGCTCTAATTTTCATAATATTTTTTATTTAAATTACACTAAATCCATAAGCATAAGGATCATCTTCTGAATCTATAGTAATGGTATTTTGACCATAAATTTTAGCCCAACCTTTAATGCTTGGTATAATTGCTTTAAAATCTCCAAGTGTTGATTCTTCTTCTATCTTCCCAACAAAAGTGCTTCCTATATAACTTTCGTGAATAAACTCTTCACCAACATTTAATTTTCCTTTTGCATATAATTGAGCTAATCTTGCTGATGTTCCTGTTCCACAAGGGCTTCTATCTATAGCTTTATCTCCATAAAAAACAGCATTTCTTCCATCTGAAGTTTCATGAATGGTATCTCCAGTCCATAACAAATGAGTTACATTTTTAATAGAATCATTTTCTGGATGAATAAATTTGTTTGGATATTTTTCATTAATTCTATTCCTAACTGCTTGCGAATATTGAATTATTTTTGAGGCAGTAAAATCTTGAATTCCGTTAAAATTTTTCTGTGGATCTATGATTCCATAAAAATTACCACCATAAGCAACATCAAAAGTAAGTTCTCCTAATTCAGGGCAATCTATTGTTAAGTTTTCTGCTGCTAAATAACTTTTTACATTAGTCAATTTTACCCATTCTACTTTATCATTTATTTGTGAATATTCAATTTCTACTAAGCCAGCAGGTGCTTCCATTTTTAGTTTCCCTTCTGTTTTAGGTTTAATTAAACCTTCTTCTATGGCAATAGTTATAGTTCCTATAGTTCCATGACCACACATAGGTAAACACCCAGAAGTTTCTATAAATAAAATGGCAAAATCGTTTTTTGGGTTATGAGGTGGGTATAAAATACTACCAGACATCATATCATGTCCTCTAGGTTCAAACATTAATCCTTTTCTAATCCAATCGTATTCATTAATAAAATGAAGACGTTTTTCATTCATGGTTTTTCCAACCAATTCAGGACCACCTTTTTTGATTACTCTTACAGGGTTTCCACAAGTGTGAGCATCTATACAAACAAAAGTATGTTTACTCATTTTTTACTTTGTTAATATAATTGTTTACTCTAGTTTCTAAAATTGCTAAAGTTACTGTTCCTTGCTCTAAGATTACCTCATGAAAATCTCTGATATCAAACTTTTCATTCAATTCTGTTTCTGCTTTTTTACGAAGTTCTCTTATTTTTATTTCTCCTATTTTATAAGACAAAGCTTGTCCAGGCCAAGAAATATATCTGTCTGTTTCTGTATTTATTTCGTGTAATGATAGTGCTGTATTTTCTGACATATATTTTACAACTTGATCACGTGTCCAACCTTTTGCATGTATTCCTGTATCAACCACCAATCTACAAGCCCTCCACATTTCGTATGTATATTTCCCAAATTGTTCATATGGTGTTGTGTACATACCCATTTCGTCTGCTAAAAATTCTGAATACAAACCCCAACCTTCACCATAAGCAGATAAATATAAATTTCTACGAAATTGAGGAATAGAATCTCCCAATTCATTATTTAAGCTTCCCTGTAAATGATGTCCAGGAACAGCTTCATGTACTGTTAAAGCAGGTAAAGTATACAGCGTTCTACTTGGTAAATCGTACGTGTTTACCCAGTAATAACCTGGCTCTGTACTATTTTTTGAAGTCCCTATATAACGTCCTCCTGTGTATTTTGGAGCTATTGCATCTGGAACAGGAGCCACACCATAAGGTTTTCTAGGTAAGGTTTTAAAAAATTTAGGCAATTGAGCATCTGCTCTTTTAGCCATATCTCTAGCAATCATTAAGATTTCTCTAGGTGTTTTTGCATAGAATTGTTCATCTGTTCTTAAGAATTTAAAAAAGTCTGCAAAAGAACCTTTAAATTTTAATTCCTCTATAATTTTTTGCATTTCTGCTTTAATTCTTGCAACTTCTTTTAATCCTATTTGATGAATATCTTCTGCTGAATATTGTGTACTTGTTGTATAAAAATTAATTCTATTTTGATAGTAAGCTACTCCATTAGGCGTTTCTGAAACTCCTAAAGTAGTTCTCGTTTTTGGAAAATATTCCGTTTCAAAAAAAGTTTTAATTCTTTTAAATTCTGGCACTACTTTTTGCTCTATAACATTTTTAGCAGCAGTTAACACAGAATCTTTTTGAGTTTGACTTAGGCTTGAAGGTAAATTATTAAAAGGTTTATAAAAAGGACTCTTTTTAAAGTCACTTACAATATGATCATTATAGGTAGTTTCATATCCTTTAAAAATCACTTTTGGTTGAGAAACCCCTTTTTCTAGACCTTCTCTTAAATTTACAAAATGCTGATTCACAAACTCTGGAAGTGCATTTAACTTTTTTAAATATTCCTTTACAGCCCAATAGTTATTTAAAGATCTAATTTGGTAATTTAAACTACTATGAAATCCAGAATCTGATAATAAAGGATTTAGGAAACGTTCAAACTTGTAAAAATCAATTTTATCTTGAAGCACAAATTTTAATAATTCTGCAGAAATTTGCTCTGTTTCAGAAAGGTCATCCATTTTAATACAAGCAAAATTTTGTAGTTGATTTTCTGCATAATCTGCTTCTGCTTTGTAATACTCTCTAGTATACAAACCTAATGGATATTTATCTCTATCATACGATTTTCTATCTTCATAAGATTTAATTAACATGGTTAATTCAGTTGATGATTTACCACATTTTTCATTTTTATGATTACAAGAAGCAAATATGAAAAAAGCTATAAAAAGGATTTTATAAATTTTCATAGTTTAAATTTTATCTTTAGTTATTTCTCCATCAATAGTTCTAAAAATGTTTAACGGATTTTCGTTTTGTAATTCTTTTGGCAAAAAATGATTTGGCCAACTTTGGTAACTAAAAGGTCTTACCCAACGTTTTATAGAATTGATTCCAACAGCCGTAAATCTACTATCAGTTGAGGCTGGATAAGGACCTCCATGAACCATAGATTCACAAACCTCAACACCAGTTGGCACTCCATTAAAAATAATTCTACCTATTCTATTTTGTAGTGCATCCACTAAAATATTATAGTTAGATAATTCATTATCATCAGCAATAACTGTACCTGTTAATTGCCCCTCTAAATTAGAAATTACAGTTTCTAATTCAGTTTCATTATCACACTGAACTACCATAGAAAAAGGACCAAAAACTTCTAAATGTAATGTTGGATTTTCTAAAAAAGTTTTACCTTCTACTGTAACCACAGCTTGTTGTGCATAATTATTATGTACATCACTTGTATAGTTCGCTTTTATCTCAACTTTATCTTCATTAACTATTTTCGATTTATTTGCTTCATATCCTTTTTTGATGTTTGGATGTAACATACAAGAAGGTTCTATTTTTATAATTTCTGTAGATAGTTGTTCAACAAAATCTGTTAAACCCTTGCTTTTTATCCCTAATAACAAACCTGGGTTTGTACAAAATTGACCTGTTCCTAAAGTGATAGAACCTGCATAGGTTTTTGCAATATCAGCTGCTCTATTTTCTAACGCTTTTGGCAATAAAACCACTGGATTTATACTTCCCATTTCTGCAAAAACAGGAATAGGTTCTTCCCTTTTCGCAGCTAAATCTAATAAAGCTCTACCTCCTTTTATACTTCCTGTAAAACCAACAGCTTTTACTTTAGGATTAGCTACTAGTTGTTGCCCAACTTCTATTCCACTTGAGTTTAAATTTGAAAAGACTCCATTTGGCATTCCTGTTTTCTTAGCTGCTTTTACAATTGCAGAAGCTACTAATTCTCCAGTACCAGCATGCATTGGATGCGATTTTACAATTACAGGACAACCTGCAGCTAATGCAGCTGCTGTGTCTCCACCAGCAGTTGAATAGGCTAAAGGGAAATTACTAGCTCCAAAAACTACTACAGGACCTAAAGGTATATTCATTTTCCGAATATCTGCTTTTGGCATTGGTTCTCTGTTAGGTTGTGCTTTATCTATAGTTGCTTCTACCCAAGAACCTTCTTCAACTAGAGTTGCAAAACTCCTTAATTGACCAACTGTTCTTCCTCTTTCTCCTTTTGCTCTTCCTTCTGGCAAGCCTGTTTCAGAACAATAGGTTTTTACTAAAGTATCATCTAATGCTAAAATTTCATCAGCAATAGCATTTAAAAACTCAGCTTTCTTTTTACCAGAAATATTTCTAAACTCTTTGAAAGCATCAGTTGCTAAGGATAAAGCTTGTTCTATTTCTTCTTGAGTAGCTTCTGTGAAAACTACATCATTTTCTCTATCTAATTCAGGATTATAAGTGGTGAATGTTATTGTTCCAGTAGCTGAAAGTGTATTTCCAATTTGATTTTTTCCTGTAATCATTTTTATTTAATTTTTATTTTTCTAATTTAAGAATCAACTTACTAAATCTAAAACTTCAAGTCTCTCTTTTGCTAAAATATATCTTGCTTTGACATCATCAATTTGCTGTTGAGTTAGTTTTTTACCAAAAGTACGCAGACCTCCAGCAACATCATTATGATGAATTCCCATTGCAAGCTTTAGGTATTCCAAAAGCAATGGCTGAGCATCCAAATACGATAAGGAATTTAAAGCCTGTGAAATTTTATTTGCTTTAGCCCATTCACCATTTAAAACATATTCTTGCATGGTTACACTTGCTTTTGGAAAAATATTTCCTACGCCTGTAATTCCACCACAAGCACCAGCAAGACCTGCATGAACAGTGACTGTATCTACTCCTGCCAAAATTTTTAAATCTTTATTTTTTAGCATCAGTGTTTCAATGATTGATACATCTATGGTTGATATTTTTAGTGCAGTTACATTCGAAAGTTGAGAAAGTTTTAATAAAAGTTCAGTTGAAATTGCATGATAACCAGCTGCATCTGGATTGTTATATGGCATAATTGTTACACCTACATCTTTTGCAGTTGCTTCAGAAAGTGCATAGTACTCGAACATTTCTTTTTCAGAAGGAACCGTCTTCGTTTTTGGGGGCATAACCATCACTGTATCCACACCAACTCTTGCAAGTCCTTCAACTATTTTGGCGAGTTCTTCTTTAGTCTCTGCAGCAGCTCCACTAATTAAAGGAACATTGTATTCTTTAGCAACTTCAGAAAGTGACTTAAGTAAAGAAATACGTTGTTTATTACTCAAATAACTATTCTCACCCAAAGTACCAGAACCAACAAGTCCACTCATTCTACTTCCACCCTTTCCTTGAGTTTTTAAAATTTCTGCAGCTTGTTTCTGTGTTTCATCAAAGTCAATTTCTAGAGTGCCTGATTTTGATTCTTTTAGCCATGTAAAAACTGCAGGCATTACACCATCCCAATTACTTTTCATTTGGTTATAATTTGTTTGATATAAATTTATAACTCATAATTCTTTTAAAATAGGAGTAAATTAATCAATTTTAATACTATATTATCCATTTAATGAATTTTATAACTATAAAAGAATAATATTTACTTATTTTTAATTTTTTAATCATTAATCTTAAATGAAGGTATATCCGTTTAAAATTCCTAAACCGAACAATAACGCTCTTATTTACCAAGAAGATATAGAGATTGTTTTTTATGATAAACTCCATCAACATGATGAAATACAAATTAGTTATATAGAAAAAGGAAATGGAACTTTATTAGTTGGTAATAGCTTTACAAATTATTATACAGGAAATGTATTTGTAATTGGCAGTAATGTACCTCATGCTTTTAAAAGTGATACTTCTAAGAATGAAACCTCTAAAATGTTGACGCTTTTTTTTACAAAAGAATCTTTTGGAACTTCGTTTTTTAAACTTGAGGAATTTGAAGAAATTGAAAGTTTTTTTGTCAATTCTTTACATGGCTTTCAAGTAACATCTCAACTAACAGAAATAAAAGAAATATTCAATAAATTAAAAAAAGCCACAAAATTAGAACGATTTATTATTTTAATAGCGCTTTTAAAATTATTATCAGATAGTGATATTAATTTACTTTCTAATTACACCTATGCAAAAAAACTATCTGATTCTGAAGGAAAAAGAATGCGTAAAGTATTCGATTACACATTAAAAAATGCAAATCAAAAAATTTCTTTAGATGAAATTGCTAGTGTTGCAAATATGACTAAAAATGCTTTTTGTAAATTTTTTAAAAAGAGAACTAATAAAACGTACATTAATTATTTAACTGAATTACGCATAGAAAATGCATGCAAAATTTTAAAATCTAATAAAGATATGGCTATAGTAGATGTTGCTTTTAAAGCTGGATTTTATAATATTTCTAATTTTAATAGAAGGTTTAAAGAATTAAAAAAAATGACTCCTTTAATATTTAGAAACTTATAAATCTTCTAACTCTCTTTGAACCTTTTTAGGAAAGCTTTTTATTACTTGATCGTAAGAATGATTAATTAATTCTCTCACCAAATCATCAGAAACATCACTATTATTTATAGTTACAGTATTCCAATGTTTTTTATTCATATGCCAGCCTGGATTAATACCTTCATATTCTTCTCTTAATTCAACAGCTTTTTCTGGCAGACATTTTAAATTTATTTTTTGTTCTCCTGCTTCCCAAGCATCTAAACCAACCAAAGCAAACATTTTATTAAATACTTTAAAAACCAAAGTAACATCATCAAAAGGAAAATGTTCTGTTACTGCTTTTTTTGCAATACAAAAATTTCTAAGTTCATCTATTTGCATTGATATTAATATTTAAAAAGTATCTTTATACTATAAATTTACAATATTTTTTAATATGAAAAGTGAGTTTCTAAAAAACACATCCTTAATTAGTTATTCTAAAAAAAGTTTCGAAAAATCTTGTTATACTTCGATTCTTGATGTAATTCTTACAAATTCCACACCATCTACAGAATGGCTTAATACCTATGGATTAAATTTTAGAGAAATTTTTAGAGAAATTATTACTAATAATAATTTAGACGACTTTTTGATAAAATTATTTATGGATGAAGAACATTCTAACAAAGTGATTTTATTAAATGATTTAGTTTTTATTAGTACAAGAATTCTAAAAACCGAAAGCAGAACTTTAGATTCTGAACAAATGTTTTTTATTATTTCTTCTGGATTTTTATGGAGTATTCAAGAAAAAGAGGGCGATTACTTTAATTGGATTCGTGAAAGAATAGAAAATAATAAAGGTATAGTAAGACGTAAAAAAGCCGATTATTTACTGTTTTTAATTTTAGAATCTATTGTAGATAATTATGAAGATACTTATCAAAAAAATGCGGAATTAAGTGCGACTATTTTAGAAGCAGAAAACATAAAACCCACACCAGAATTTACAGCTAAAGTTGAAAAAAGAAAACAAGAACTATTCAACTTTAAAAAGGCAACCATAAGCTTAAAAGACACTATTTTAAAGTTAGAAAAAATTAAGATTGAAGGTTTTGATGTTAAATATTTTAGTGAATTAAAAGAGCAAACCAATAACCTAATTTCTAATATAGATTTTGAATTACAAGAATTAGAAAGCAAAATAAACTTAATATTTAGTATACAAGGTCATCGTTTAAATGAGGTGATGAAAACCTTAACCATATTGTCTGTAATATTTATTCCACTTACGTTTTTAGCAGGAATTTATGGTATGAATTTCGAAAATATACCCGAATTAAAATATAAATATGGTTACTTTATTTTATTAGGAGTTATGGTGGTTGTTACCTTAGGTGCTGTTTGGTATTTTAAAAGAAAGAAGTGGTTTTAGAATTAACTTGACTCATCTCTTTTAAAAATTGTTTTTATATATAAAACCATAGATAGCAAAGCAAAACATAACATTAAGTACTTTATTATAATTATAAATATATAAATTCCAAACCCACTTCCAGAATTACTTTCTGTTAATAAAGTTATTACATTATAAATTCTTTCTGAAAATTCCATATACAAGAAAATGTATAATGAAGATATAGAAATGAATAAAAGCCTAATATCTTTGACTTTTTTACTCATTACTCAAAAAACTTTTTAGAATAACCAAACTCTCCTCAGGATTTTCTTCCACAGGTACATGACCCGAATTTTCTATAACTACCAACTTAGAGTTTTGCATTACACTATCCATTCTTTTTCCATTATCTAAAGGAATCCAATTGTCTTTAGCTCCCCAAATTAAAAGAGTTGGCGTTTCTATACTTTTTAACTTATCTAAATTGGCTTTAGAACCCAATTTAAAATCCATTCTGGCTCTATCAATAAAGGCTTGTCTATTACCATCTCTTAGAGCCATTTTATGATAACGTGTAATTAATTCATCTGTAATTTTAGTATCGTCTGCATAGACTTCTCTCATGTTTTTCTTAATAAAAAACTTAGGAGTTATATATAAAAACAAATCACTTAATAATGGTGTTTTTGCCAATTTAAAAACAGCAGGTTGTGGTTTATTTGTAGGCAACCCACTAGCATCTACTAAAATGAGTTTTTTTACTTTATTAGGATGTTCTGCTGTAAAATTCCAAGCAATATTTCCTCCTAAAGAATTCCCTGCTAAAAAGAAAGTATCAATTTCTATTTTAGTTAAAAATTTATGTAAAAAGTTTGTGTAAGATTTTATAGAATAGTCTGCTGTTGCATTAGGCCCTGTTAATCCAAAGGCTGGTAAATCCATTCTAATTACTTTGTTGGTTTTCTTTAACTCAGCTGTCCAAGCATCCCAAGTGTGTAAAGAAGACGCAGTACCATGAATTAAAACTATAGGTGTCCCTTCACCTTCAATTCTATAATGAACTTGAAGATTTTCTACATTTATAAATTTTGAGTATTTATTACTATAATCTACTTTTAATTCATCTACTGATATATCCCTATAAATAGGACCATAAAGAATAAATAACAAAAATGTTAAATATAAAAGTAACTGCTTAATACTAAATTTCTTCACTTATTTTATAATTTCATACAAAATTGGCTTACTTGGTGTAGCATCATTTTCAAAAGGAGCTATCATTAAATTTAATAAGTACTCACCATCTTCTACATCATTAGGCACATATATGAATTCTGTTATTGTAGCATCCATTCTAAGTTTACCATCTGTGTTCCAAAAAGCATTATGAGACAAAAGTCTACCTTCATCTTTTTCTTTATCTACAGAAGGTAAATCTATGAGTAGATGTTTAATCCCTTTTTCTTTTAAATAAATAGCTGCTTTTTCAGATAAATAGGTAGGGTTTGTATTTGAATAATCCATACTTTTTTTATCCTCTAAATTGGGTAAAGTTCGAATTACAATAGCATCTCTTTTTTTATTTCTTAACGCTGTTTTTAGCTGTTTTACTCCTATTAAAAAATCTCCATTATGAAACAAAGGGGCAATTGTAACTACTTCTGCAAGATGAAAATAGTGTTTTAAATTTTGATTTATAGAATGGACTTCTTTGGTAATATGCCCCACACATTCTGTATGAGTAATATGTGAATGTGGGTTAAAACTTATACCATTAAAATTAACTACAGCTCCATTTGCAACACTTACTTCATAATCATCAAATTTTTCTGGTTTTATTTTTGGATTATCTATATACCAAGCATTTACACTTTGCTTTTTTGGATCTATAGCAATTGAAATATCGATTGGTTTAGATATATCAATCACAATTTTTCTTGAATTGTATTCTATTATTGCTTTCAATTAAATAATTTTAAGATAAGTTCAACATAAATAAATCTGAGGCAATACCATCAGATAAAAATTTACCTTTTTTAGTTGTTTTTAATGTTTCGTTTTCAAGATACAATAATTCTTCTTGAATATATTTTTTTGCCTGATTTTCTAGATATTCAAAATATTTAATACCATAATCATTCTTTATTTTATTTAAAGAAACACCCCAAATTGTGCGCAAACCTGTCATAACATATTCATTATATTGATCTCTTTTTGTAAGTGTTTCTCTTTCTATTGGCAATTTATTTTCTTGTATTGCTTTTATATATTTTGCATTATTTCTTACATTCCAACTTCTTTGTTTACCATCAAAAGAATGGGCAGAAGGGCCAATACCTAAATACGATTTTCCTTTCCAATAAGAAGAATTGTTTTTACTAAAAAAACCTTCTTTCCCAAAATTAGAGATTTCATAATGTATAAAATTAGCTTTCTCTAATTCTTCTATTAAAATATGAAATTGCTCTTGCGCTTTATCATCATCTACATTTTTAATGATGCCTTTTTGAATAAAATTTGCTAAAGCAGTTTTAGGTTCTACTGTAAGTGCATAACTAGAAATATGAGGCACACCAAAATCTAAAGCTGTTTTAATATTTGCTCTCCATTGTTCATTGCTACAATCTGGAATGCCATAAATTAAATCTAAAGAAATGTTTTTAAAATATTGAGTCGCTATTTCTAAACATTTTTTTGCTTCAGTTGCATTATGAGCTCTATTCATCAATTTTAAATCGTACTCAAAAAAAGATTGGATACCAATACTTAATCTATTAATAGCAGATTTTGAGAGCGTTATAATTTTTTCTTCTGACAAATCATCAGGATTTGCCTCTAAAGTTATTTCTGGATTATCAACTACTTTATGATTATTATAAACAGCTTCTATAATCCCATTTATTTCTGATAAAGATAAAATGCTTGGTGTACCACCTCCAAAATAAATGGTTTCTATAGTTTCATTATCTAACTCATTTTTACGGAGTTCGATTTCTTTAATAATACAAGAAATTAATTCATCTTTCTTTTTTAAAGAAGTAGAAAAATGAAAATCGCAATAGAAACAAGCTTGTTTACAAAATGGTATGTGAATGTAAATACCACTCACTTTTTTACTCTTTTTTCATTCTGTTTAACAAAACTAGCCCAACCAGTATAACTTTTACCACCCACAACTTTACCAGAATTGTAAAAATGACAAACAGCAGCAGCTAAACCATCTGTTGCATCTAAATTTTTAGGTAATGTTTTTAAATTTAAAAGCGATTTTAACATTAAAGCCACTTGTTCTTTACTCGCATTTCCATTACCAGTTATCGCCATTTTTATTTTTTTGGGTAAGTATTCTGTAATAGGAATTTGGCGCGATAAACCTGCAGCCATAGCAACACCTTGTGCTCTACCTAACTTTAACATAGATTGTACATTCTTACCAAAAAATGGTGCTTCTATAGCAATTTCGTCTGGGTTATAAGTATCTATAAGCTCAATTGTTCTTTCGAAAATGAGTTTTAGTTTTAGATAATGATCATCATATTTTTTAAGTTGTAGTTCATTCATTTGAATAAACTCCATTTTTTTACCTACAATTTTTATGAGTCCAAAACCCATAATTGTTGTTCCAGGATCTATACCTAATATGATTTTTTCTACACCCAAAGATTAGTTTAAAAAAGAGATTTTAAAAGTGTTTCTGCATTAAACCATAAATATAAAGCTATTGCTAATAACAGAACTAAGAACAGACCTTTTTTAGATTTTGTTCTTTTTCGTTTACCAAATTTTCTTTCAAATTTCATTTATATATTTTTTATGGCTCTTAACATTTCTCTTTTTCCTGGAGGACCAGGTAATCTTTCTACTGTAAAACCTACAGATTGCAAAGCTCTTCTAACACTTCCTTTAGCTGAATAAGTTACTAAAATTCCTTTTGATTTTAAAGCTTTAAACATAATTTCAAAAATAGCCTCTGTCCATAATTCTGGCTGAACTCTAGCTCCAAAAGCATCAAAATAAACAATATCAAATTGCTCTAAATCTTTTATATCTTTAAAAAACTGCTTTCTTTTAGTTAGTGAAAAGTACTCTTTAATTTGGTGTTTTTCTTCCCAACTACTATCATGTATTTTATCAAAAATGTCTTGAAAATGATTGGCATTTAACTCATCAACATAATTTAATTTTTTAATTTCTTCAGCTAAAACAGGATAAGCTTCTACACCTACGTAATTAATATTTAAATTATGTTTTATAGTTTCTAATAATGTAATAAATGTATTTAAACCAGTGCCAAAACCAATTTCTAGTATTGAAATTTGATGACTATTAATGTAAAAGTCAGAATTGATAAAATATGATAATCCATGTTTAATAAAAATATGATTTGCTTCTTGAATTGCACCATGTTTAGAATGATATTGCTCATTCCAATCTGGTAAATGTATGGTTGTAGAACCATCTGAAGTAATTAATATTTCTCTTTTCAAGATGCTTTTTGGTCATAATTAAAAACTCCTAGCCTAAAATTTAAAAAAAAGCCTAGGAGTTTTTTTTATCTAATTATTCAACTTTCATTAAAACACCATGTGCTTCAAAAGCGTATTCTTTTTTAGGTTCAGTAATTTTAGCAATTTCTTCTGCACTTTTACCAGCATCTTCTGCATAATGCTTTAATTCATCTACAGGTGTTTCTTTTACAAAGGCAATACCTTCAACAATTACTTCTCTATCTTTAGAATCTAAAGGCATAAAAAAACCATAATCTTTAAAACGAACCATTGTTTCTGTTTCTTCTCCTAAAGGAAGTTTCATCCAACATCCTTTTTTAGAACAAACTTCGTTTATTTTTGAAGCAAATTTAACTTGAATTGTATCACCTACATTCATGTTATTAAATTTAGCCAACATCTCTTCAGATGTTAATGCATTTTCTTCTGAAATTTTTTCTCCAAAAGCCTTTAAATTAAGATTTACTTCTTCTTTAACAACCTCAGTTTCTTTCTTTTTTTCAGCATCTTTACATCCAAATAATACTACTAAAGATAAAACTACAATTTGAACTATTTTTTTCATTTCATAAATATTTAACGAATTCATTACAAATGTAGTAAAATTAACAGTTAAATAGGCTTATTTCTTGAGTTTTGAATAAATAAATTATGTACATTTGTAGCACTTAAAGAGTACTAAAAATGACAACAAGTATAGAAATAAAAAGAGTAGAAAAATCTAATATCTCATCTGTAGATTTCGATAATCTTCCTTTTGGAAGTGTATACTCAGATCACATGTTAACTTGTGATTTTGTAAATGGCAAATGGCAATCTCCAAAAATAGAACCATTTGCACCTATTTCTTTAATGCCTTCTGCTAAAATTTTTCATTATGGTCAGTCTATTTTTGAAGGAATGAAAGCCTACAAAGACAAAGATGAAAACATTATGTTATTTAGACCTGAAGAGAACTGGAAACGTTTAAATAAATCTGCTAAAAGATTAGTTATTCCTGAAATTCCAGAAGATATTTTTATGGAGGGTTTAAAAGCTTTATTAGAATTAGATAGTGATTGGATACCTACTAACGAAGGTAGTTCTTTATACATTAGACCATTTATGTTTGCAACAGGTAATGGTTTTCATGCTTCTCCTGCAGATGCTTATAAATTTGTCGTTTGTACTGCACCTTCTGGAGCTTATTTTGGTGGTAAAGTAAAAGTTTTAATAGAAGAAAAGTATGCAAGAGCTGCTAATGGTGGTGTTGGTTTTGCTAAAGCTGGTGGTAATTACGCTGCTCAGTTTTACCCTACTCAATTAGCAATAGAAAAAGGATATAACCAAGTTATTTGGACAGACGATAACACTCATGAATATATTGAAGAAGCTGGTGCTATGAATATTTTTGTGAGAATAAATGATACTTTACTAACTAGCCCAACAAGTGACAGAATCTTAGATGGTGTTACTCGTAAAAGTATTTTACAAATTGCTGAAGACAATGGAATTAAAACAGAAGTACGTAAAATTTCTGTTACAGAAGTTGTAGAAGCTGCAAAAAACGGAAACTTAAAAGAAATGTTTGGAGCAGGAACAGCTGCTGTTATTTCTCCTATTGCAGGTTTTGGTTATAAAGAAGATGATTTTGATTTACCTGTTTTAGAAAATCCATATGCTTCTCAATTAAAAAAATTAATTACTGATATTCAAACAAATAAAACAGAAGACCCTTATGGTTGGAGAGTTATGATTTAATTTTGAATAATAGATAACATAAAAAAACTCACTAATTACTTAGTGAGTTTTTTTTATGTTATCTTCTTTTTTTAGAACTTCTTTTTACTTTATTTTTTCTTCTGTTAAAAGGTATTGCATCATCAAATGTATGCTTAACAGGTTTTAAATCTTTTTTCTTTCGCCAAGTTGTGTCACTATTAGGCAATAATCTATTCACTAAATCAGAGCGTCCAACTTTTGTAAGTTTATCTTTAATCCACTTTCTGTTTTCTTTTTTGTACCAAAAGAAAAATTTGTGTTGATCAAGTTTTTCTTGACGTGTTTTAGGTGTTCTTACTTCTTTTAAAGTGTAAGGATGATAACCTGAATAGTAAATAACAGTAGCCACTGTCATAGGTGTAGGTGTAAAACCTTGCACTTGTTCTAACTGAAAGCCCATGTCTTTAGTTTCTGCAGCTAGATTTGCCATATCTTCTAATTCGCTTGCAGGATGACTTGATATAAAATAAGGAATCAACTGTAAATTCAGTTTCTTTTTTAAGTTGATTTTATCAAAACGTTCTTTAAACTTATGAAAATAAGTAAACGAAGGTTTACGCATTAATTTTAAAACAGGATCAGAAGTATGCTCTGGAGCCACTTTTAAACGACCTGATACATGTTTAGTCATTACCTCTTCTGTATACGCATCTAACTCTTTTGCATCAGCATTTTTATTAAACTCTGGCACTAACATATCATGCCTTATACCACTTCCAATAAAAGATTTTTTTACTTTTGGATGCTTATCAACTGCTTGATATAACTCTGTAAGTGGTTTATGAGAAGTATCTAGGTTTGAACAAATTACGGGCGATATACAAGAAGGTGCAACACACTTGTCACAAATTTCTTGAACCTTCCCTTTCATTTGATACATATTTGCAGAAGGACCACCAATATCAGATAAATAGCCTTTAAAATCTGGCATATTTGCAACTTTATCTACTTCTTTTAAAATAGACTCTTGACTTCTACTTGCAATAAATTTTCCTTGATGTGCAGAAATCGTACAAAAGCTACATCCACCAAAACATCCTCTATGGATATTAATGGAGAATTTAATCATTTCAAAAGCAGGTATAGGACCTCTTTTGTCATATTTTGGATGAGGAAGTCTAGTATATGGTAAATCAAAAGAACCATCAATTTCTGCTTCTGTCATTGTTGGAAAAGGAGGATTTATTACCAAAGTCTTGTCTCCTACTTTTTGAAAAATTCTTCTTGCTTTTAATTTATTAGACTCTTGCTCTATGACTTTAAAATTAGAGGCAAACGTTTTTTTATCTACTAAACAAGCTTCATGAGAGTTAATTTCTACATCTTCCCAATCCTTAACTACAGGAATTTTCTCTTCTTTTTCATTGATTAAAACTGCAGTTTGTTTAATATTTTTTAAAGAAGAAAAAGGCACTCCTTTTTGTAATAGTTCTACGATTTCACGTAAAGGCTGTTCACCCATTCCATACACCAACATATCTGCTTTAGAGGTTTCTAAAATAGTTGGCAATAGTTTATCTGACCAATAATCATAATGAGTAACACGCCTTAAAGAAGCTTCTATACCACCAATTAATACAGGTACATCTGGAAATTTTTCTTTTAAAATTTTTGAGTAAACAGACGTTGCATAATCTGGTCTAAACCCTTTATCTCCATTTGGAGTATAGGCATCTTTATCTCGTCTTTTTTTGCTTGCTGTATAATTAGAAACCATTGGATCCATACAACCACCTGTAGCTGCAAAAAATAATCTTGGTTTTCCTAATTTTTCGAAATCCTGTAAATTATCATTTACACTGGGTTGAGGCACAATTGCTACTCGCAAACCATAACTTTCTAAAATACGACCAATAACAGCAGGTCCAAAAGAAGGATGATCTACATAAGCATCTCCACTAAATAAAATAACATCTAACTCTTCCCAACCACGTATTTTTACTTCACGTTTAGTAGTTGGTAACCAATCTGTTAATTGATGTTTTTTTGTTTCTTGCATATTTTGCAAAAATACATCATTTTAAAATGAGAAGTAAAACTATTTAACAACTAAATGAGGAATTTCTTCTAAATTCCAATCTATCACCAAACCTTTTGCTAAACTTTTTGCAATATCAACTCCATACAAGTATTCTGTTAAATACAAAGCTGCTTCAAATGATTTTGCACCTCCAGCAGAAGTAATGTATTTATCATCATGCACAAATAAAACATCTTTTCTAATGTCTAAATCTGGAAAACTAACCCTCATTTTGTCAATATCTGAAGGAAAAGTAGTAGCAACTTTACCTTCTAATAATCCAGCTTTCGCTAATACAAAAGCACCATCACAATGGCTAGTCATAAAAGTTGCTTCTTTATCTACTTTTTGCACAAAACGTATCATAGCTTCATCTTCTAAATCTGTATCTAAATGATGCTCTGCAGAGGGTATCACTAAAATATCAATTTTAGGCAAAACATCTTTTGTATAATTAAAATCAGGAGTTATTTTCATTCCTTCAAAAGTAATTATAGGCTCATCTGTATTTGCAACAGTAAATACATTCATTGCTTTTATATTTTCTCTAAAAATTGTATGCTGAAAAATATCAAAAGGTGCAGTTAATTCTGTATTGTAGGTTCCATCCATAATTAAAAAAGCAACATTATATCTACCTGAAACTATGTTTTTATACTTATCAACTTTTTGGGTAAGTACTTCATGTTTAATTTCTGTTTTTTTTGTTTGACAGCCTAAAATTAAAATCAATACTATTAGAAAAGCATTTTTCATAAATCTATTATTAAAGACTTAAAAGTATCAAAATCATTTTAACAATCTTAATCGATAAGTCTTTTTAATATTTTGTAATTTTATAGAAACTACCAAAACTTAATTATGAGAAAAATTTTCTTTATCCTATTTGTAAGCTTATTTGCTTTAACTTCTTGTAAAAAAACAAATGAAACAAAAGATACTTTTGTTATTGATAATTATACAAAACAAGAGGTAGACATTGAAATGCGAGATGGAATAAAATTACACACTACCATTTATTCACCAAAAGATACTTCTAAAGAATACCCTATACTAATGCAAAGAACACCTTATAGTTCTAGACCTTATGGAAAAGAAATGAGAACTAAAATTGGGCCTAATGTGCATTTAATGAAAGAAGGAAATATTATTGTTTATCAAGATGTTAGAGGTAGATGGATGAGTGAGGGTGTTTATGACAATATGCGTGCGTACATACCAAATAAAAAAGAAAATGAAAGTGATGAAGTTTCTGACACATATGATACCATTGATTGGCTAGTAAAAAATGTTGAGAATAATAATGGCAAAGTAGGTACTTGGGGTATTTCTTACCCTGGACATTATGCTACAGTTTCTACTATTGATGCTCACCCAGCATTAAAAGCAGCGTCTCCACAAGCTTGTATAGGTGACTTTTTCTTTGATGATTTTCATCATAATGGAGCGTTCTTATTAAGTTATTTTAGAGCAATTTCATTATTTGGAACTTATAAAGATACTCCAACAGATTCTGCATGGTACTCTTTTCCAGAAATGAAAACTCAAGATCAATACCAATTTTTCTTAGACAAAGGTCCTTTAAAAAATCTGAATGAATTTTTTCAATATGATAAATTAGATGTAAATGCAACAACATCTAAAGAAAAAATTGATGATTTTTTCTGGAAAGAAATCGTAGAACATCCTAATTACGACTCAGTTTGGAAAAGCAAAGGTATTATACAACATATGGATAAAGTTCCTAGCTCTGTAGCTACTATGATTGTTGGTGGTTGGTTTGATGCAGAAGATTTATATGGTCCTTTAGAAACTTATAAAGGCATAGAAAAACATGGCAAAGACAATTATAACACCTTAGTTTTTGGGCCTTGGGATCATGGAAAATGGGCAAGCTCTGGTGTAAAAAATTATGTTGGTAATTACTATTTTGGAGATTCTATATCATTGAATTATCAAACACAAATAGAAACCAAATTTTTTAATCATTTCTTAAAAGGTGAAGGAGATAAAAATTCAGGTTTACCTGAAGCTTATGTTTTTGATTCTGGAAAACTAGAATGGAAATCGTATGATGCTTGGCCACCTAAAAATGTGGTTAAAGAAGATTGGTTTTTATCTGAAAATCAGAAATTAACTCAAGATTTAACATCATCATCAAAAATTAATTTTATAAGTGATGTAAAACGTCCTGTGCCCTATTCAGAAGATATTAAAACGGTTTTTACTCCAAGAAAATACATGACAGATGATCAACGTTTTGCAGCTAGAAGGCCAGATGTTTTGGTTTTTGAAACTGATGTTTTATCTGAAGATTATACACTTGCAGGTGATATTTTAGCAAAATTAAAAGTAGCAACTACTGGAACAGCTGCAGATTGGATTGTAAAAGTGATAGATGTACATCCTGCTGATGCAGAAGAAAATAATGAAGGTTTACAAGACCACTTAAAAATGAGTAACTATCATTTAATGGTAAGAAGCGAAGTTTTAAGAGGACGATTTAGAAATAGTTTTGAGAAACCTGAACCTTTTGTACCTAATAAAAAAACAGATGTAAATATTAAATTACAAGATGTTTTCCACACATTTAAAAAAGGGCATAAACTTCAAATTCAAGTGCAGAGTACTTGGTTTCCATTGATAGATTTAAATCCTCAAACTTATGTAGACAATATTTATAAAGCAGATGAAAAAGACTTTAAAACACAGACTCATACTGTGTTTACAGATTCTAAAATCGAATTTTCAGTTTTAAAATAAATGACAAAAATCATATTTTTTTGCATCTTTTCTTTTGTATTTTCGTCTTATTCTCAAGACGTTAAAAAACACAAATGGGAAAACAGGGTACTTTTGGTATTTACTCATAAAAAAAATGATGAAATTTTTAATAAACAAATCAGTAATTTATTAAAAGAAAAAAAAGGGTTAACAGAAAGAAAACTCATTATTTATCAATTTGTAAAAGATCAATACTCTATAAATTTTGATTCAAAGTGGCTTTTATCTTCTTTAAAAAAGAATAAATACAAAACAGAATCAGAAAACTTTAAAGTAGTTTTAATTGGTTTAGATGGAGGTGTAAAATTAGAACAAACCTCATTTTTATCAACTAAAAAACTATTTACAATAATTGATGGCATGCCAATGAGAAGAAATGAAATAAGAAATAAATGAAAAGAATGAACCAAGATATTATAATTATTGGAGCTGGTTTATCTGGTATTGGAGCAGCATGTCACTTAGAACGTAAAAATAAAAACAAGAGTTATATAATTTTAGAAGCAAGAGAAGAAATTGGTGGTACTTGGTGTTTATTTAAGTACCCAGGCATTCGTTCAGACTCAGATATGTACACTTTTGGGTATTCTTTTAAAACTTGGGATGATGACAAATCTTTTGCAGATGCTCCATCAATTTTAAGGTATTTACATCAAGCTACAGAAGAATATAATGTTAAGGATAAAATTAAGTTTAACCAAAAAGTAGTTAGTTATAATTTTGATGAAGAAAATAATTTATGGACACTAAAAACTATAAATCCTATAACAAAAGAAGAATTAGAATACACCTCTCAATTTATATTTAATGCAAGTGGTTATTATAATTACGACCATGGTTATACTCCAGAATTTAAAGGTTTAGAAGATTTTAAAGGAACTTTTTTACATCCACAAAAATGGGACACTTCTTTAGATTATAAAAATAAAAAAGTTGTTGTAATTGGAAGTGGAGCTACAGCAGTTACAATAGTACCTAAAATAGCAGAAGATGTAGATACTGTAACCATGTTACAAAGAACACCAACTTATATAGCTGCATTGCCTAATAAAGATAAAATTGCAAAATTTATTAAAAGAATTTTACCAAGTAAAATTGCACACACCATAGTTAGAGCAAAAAATATTTTAGCTGATATGATTTTCTATAATCTTTGTAGAAAATACCCAAATACGATGAAGAAATTCATTTTAAAAGGAATTAAAAAAGAATTAGGAAATGATTTTCCTATAGCACCTCACTTTTCGCCAAACTATAGACCTTGGGATCAACGTTTTTGTTTAGTACCAGATGGAGATTTTTTTAAAGCCATAAAAAAAGGGAAAGCAAATGTAGTTACAGACACCATAGATACTTTTGTTGAGAATGGTATAAAACTATCTTCTGGTAAATTTTTAGAGGCAGATATTATTATTAGTGCTACAGGATTAAAATTATTACCTTTTGGTGGTGCAAAAATTTCTTTAAACAACAAACCTTTTAATATTACAAAACAATTCATTTACAAAGGCTTAATGCTAAGTGAGTTACCTAACTTTTTTGTTTTTGCTGGTTATACAAATGCCTCTTGGACATTAAAAAGTGATTTAACAAGTGAATATATTTCTAGAGTATTAAAGTTTATGGAGAAGAACAAACTGAAATCTATAAAAGCAAAAGTTATTGAAGAAAATCTTGGTGAATTACCACTTATAAATTTAGATTCAGGTTATATACACAGAGCAAAAGATATTTTACCAAAACAAGGAGACAGGTTTCCTTGGAGATTATACCAAAACTATATTTTGGATTATAAAGTTTTAAGAATAAATTCAGTTAGAGATAAGCGCATCGAGTTTAGATAATTCTCATTTTTATAACATGTTTGGACCAAGAATTCCATTAGAAGAAGACGATTTTTATTTAAATGACCAAGGCTTTAAAGTTTTTACAGAAAAGTACCATTTAAAAAGAGGCTATTGTTGTAAAAGCGGCTGTAAACATTGTCCTTATGGTTATGATAAAAAAACAGATTCATTTAAATAAAAATAGTATGATAAAAAGGTTTTTAGTTTTACTTATTGCTATTCAATTTTCAAATTGTGCTCAGCAACAAAAAGTAGTGAATACTTTACCTAAAGATAATATATTAACAGAAGAACTTATTAGTAAAGGCATACACCAAGCACTAGTTAATGGTATAAAAAAACAAATTCCAAAATTAATTTGTGAAGATGGATTTTATAGAAATAAAATAGTTAAAATTTCATTAGATAAAGAATTAAAAGATGTAGATAAAAGTTTACGTGAAATTGGTTTAAATAATTTAGCAGATGAAGGTGTTAAGGTTTTAAATAGAGCTGCAAAAGATGCTGTAAAAAATGCAACTCCAATTATTGTAAATACTATTAAAGAAATATCTTTTAATGATCCCAAAAATATTCTTTTAGGAGAAAATAATGAAGCAACAAAATACCTAAAGAATAAAACTCAAAAACAACTTCATAAGAGTTTTAAACCTATTGTAAAAAATTCAATTTATAAAGTTGAGGCAGATATTATTTGGAGCAAATTAATTACAAGATATAATGCTATCCCTTTTGTTAAACAGGTAAATCCAGATTTAACTAGTTATGTAACTAACAAAGCATTAGAAGGAATTTATACTATGATAGAAATTGAAGAAAAAGAAGTTCGTACAAAAATATGTCATAGAAATACTATTTTATTAAGACAGGTTTTTGCTTTACAAGATAAAAAGAGTTTTATAAAATAAAATCGATACAATAAGTGTTCTAAGTACTGCTAACACTTAAAATACTGTATTTCAGTATATTTTTATTTTTGTATTATTTTTTTAATTATATTTACTTACCATTTTTTTAAAAATAATAACCAAATGTAATTATGTATTATCGATCTCAATTTAAAATATATAAAAACCATCTGAGAAAAAGATATGCAGATTTAATAGAAAAATCTAATAATTACAGATATGAAGACGAAAGTAAAAGTGATATAGCTGCATTTAAAGCCATGAAAATACTTGAAAAAATAAATCAAGTAAAATATTTAGACAGAGAAGTTACTGTTTAATATTTCTTCCATTTGTTTCTGCAGCTCTTCTGCTTTTTCAGCAGCTTTTTTAGCATAGTTTTTATCTTTTGAAGCGTAAATAATTCCTCTTGAAGAATTTATTAATAAGCCTACATTTTTAGAAAAACCATATTTACAAACTTCTTGTAAATTTCCACCTTGTGCTCCTACACCAGGAACTAATAAAAAAGAATTTGGTATAATTTTTCTAATATCCTCAAAATACTTAGCTTTTGTTGCACCAACAACATACATTAATTGATTCGCATTTTGCCATGCTTTAGAAGTTTCTAAAACTGTTTTATAAAGTTCTAAATTTTCAACTTTTTTGGTTTGAAAATCAAATGCACCTTCATTTGATGTTAAAGCTAACATAATAGCATGTTTGTCTTTAAAAGCTAAAAAAGGCTCTACAGAATCTTTACCCATATAAGGTGCAACTGTTACAGAATCAAAAGCTAAATCTTCAAAAAAAGCTTTAGCATACATAGTAGATGTATTACCAATATCACCTCTTTTAGCATCTGCTATTGTAAATATCTCTGGATAATTATCATTTAGATAATTAATTGTTTTTTCTAAAGATTTCCATCCTTTTATGCCATAAGCTTCGTAAAAAGCTGTATTTGGTTTATATGCCACGCATAAATGATGAGTAGCATCTATAATGGCTTTATTAAATTCGAAAATAGGGTCTTCTTCATGCAATAAATGCTCAGGTATTTTTTGGAGATCAACATCCAACCCAATACATAAAAAACTTTTTTTTAGATTTATTTGTGATACTAATTCTTGCGTTGTCATTACTTTTACTTCGAGTTACACAAAAGTACTACTTTTAACTTTTAAGCATTGTAAGATATTAGATTTTTAATAGACAGTTTTTTTATGAAAAAAATATTCCTCCTTTCAATCATTCTATTTATAAGTTGTAATACAAACAACCCAAAAGAATTTTCAGAAGAAGCATTACAAGATATGGTACTTACTGTTACTAATGAAAAAATGACTTTTAGAGAGGTTTTATATCAAAATAAAGGTAAAACTATTTTAATTGATGTCTGGGCTTCTTGGTGTAAAGATTGTATAGTTAGTTTACCAGATTTAGAAGAAGTGCAGAAAAATTTTCCAGAGGTTAGTTATGTTTTTTTATCTGTTGATAGAGGCAATACAGCATGGAAAAGAGCCATTGAAAAATATAACTTAAAAGGACAACATTATAATTTTCCAAAAGGACAAAAAAATGGAGCTTTTGTAGATTTTATAAATTTATGGTGGATACCTAGATATATGGTTATCAACAAAAAAGGAGAAATCACCTTATTTAAAGCTACGAAAATAACAGATAAAAAAATAGTTGAAGCCTTAAAAAAAGGGTAGAAAAATCGTTGTAGTAAGATTTTTAATTAGGTAATTAAACTTAATTTTCTATTTATTAATTTTACATAACTAAAAAAATCTAATCATGAGAAAAAAAATAGTAGCTGGTAACTGGAAGATGAATAATAATGAAACTGAATCTATTCAGCTTATTCAAGGTATAAATGAACAAATTACTGGTGAATCTCTAGATAATACAAGAGTTATTGTTGCACCTTCTTTTGTAAACTTATCTGCATCTTTAAAAGCTTCAGAAAACACACCTATAGAAGTAGTTGCACAAAATATGCACGAAGCAAAAAGTGGAGCATATACAGGTGAAGTATCTGCAGACATGTTAAAAGGTTTAGGTATTAAAACTGTTATTATTGGTCATTCAGAAAGAAGATCATTATTTAATGAAACAGATGAAATTCTTGCAGAAAAATTAAAAGCTGCTATAGATAATGGTTTGGAAGCCATTTTTTGTTTTGGAGAGAAATTAGAAGAAAGAAAATTAGACAACCATTTATTAGAAGTTGGTAGCCAATTAAGAAATTCATTATTTCAATTAAAAGCTGATGATTTTAAAAATATCATTTTAGCATATGAGCCAGTTTGGGCAATTGGAACAGGTGAAACAGCATCTCCAGAGCAAGCTCAAGAAATGCATGCTTTTGTTAGAAATGTTTTAGAAAAAAGATATGGCAAAGAGGTTTCTGAAAATACTTCTATTTTATATGGAGGTAGCGTAAAACCAAATAATGCTGAAGAAATCTTTTCTAAAAAAGACGTTGATGGTGGTTTAATTGGTGGTGCATCTTTAAAAGCAGAAGATTTTTCTGCAATTATAAAAGCAATCTAAAATGCCAAAAACTTGGCAAGAAAAATTTAACTCATCAAAACTGCCTATTGTAAAAACAATAGACAAAAGATTTGCAGATTTAACAGAAGGCACAAAAATGTTTATTGCATCTCCTAAACTAATAGATGTATATATAAATGAAATACCAGAAGGTGTATCTGTTGCTTTAATAACGATGAGATTAGATTTAGCTATAAAACATCAAGCAGATAATTCTTGCCCAGTAACAACAGGTATATTTTTACGCATTGTATCTGAAGTTGCTTTTGAAAACTATCAAAAAACTAACAACTTAAACTCAATTACTCCTTTTTGGAGAGTCGTTGATACAAAAATGCCAATCGCAAAAAAATTAAGTTGTGGAATTGATTTTATTAATAATCAAAGAAAAAAAGAAGGATTATCTTAATGGATAAGATTTATATAGAATATCAATTTAAAATTAACCCAAAAGAACCTGCAACAGAGATCTTAATTGCTGAATTGGGTAACTTAAACTTCGAAAGTTTTGTAGAAACTGAAGAAGGATTAACAGCATACATACAAAAAGAAGACTGGCATACTAATATATTAGACGAAGTTTTTATTCTTCAATCTAAAGAATTTAATATTGTTTCTGAGTATAGTGAAATTGCTCAAACTAACTGGAATGCAGAATGGGAAAAAAATTTTAATCCTATTATAGTTGATGATTTAGTAAGTATTAGAGCCCCTTTTCATAACAATCCAAATGTAAAATACGATATTGTTATAGAACCAAAAATGAGTTTTGGCACAGGTCATCATGAAACTACACATATGATGGTTCAGCATCTTTTACAATTAAAATTAGAAAATAAAAAAGTATTAGATATGGGTTGTGGTACTGGTATTCTAGCAATTTTTGCTGAAATGAAAGGTGCTAAACCTATAGATGCTATTGATATTGACAATTGGTGTTATCTTAATTCAATAGAAAATGCAGAAAGAAATAATTGCAATTCTATTTCTGTTTATGAAGGAGATGCATCTCTTTTAAATAACAAGAATTATGATGTAATCATAGCTAATATCAACAGAAATATATTACTTAACGATATAAAAATTTATGCTAATTGTTTATCAAGTGGAGGAATTCTTTTGTTAAGTGGTTTTTATAAAGAAGATTTTACGATTATAAATAAAGAAGCTGAAAATCAAAACCTTAAACTTGATGGTGAGCTTACTAAAAATAATTGGATGTCTTTAAAATTTGTAAAACAATAAAAAATATTCTTTATTTTTGTAGTATGAGTACAAAAGAGAAAATACAAGAAGATTTAGATATTCTTGAACAAGAAACACATCAACATGAAATTGTTTTACATAATGATGATGTAAATACTTTTGATTTTGTAATCGAATCTTTAATTAATGTTTGCGACCACACATTAGAGCAAGCAGAACAGTGTACTATTTTAGTTCATTATAAAGGAAAGTGCACAGTAAAATCTGGCGAATATAAAGATTTAGAACCAAGATGTTCTAAACTTTTACAATTAGGTTTGTCAGCAGAATTAGTTTAATCTTTATGGAAAATATTTTAAAGTACTACCAGTTTTCTGCATTTAAAAAAGACGAATCTGGTATTTTTAGTGGAAATGAAATTTCTTATTCCATTTTAAACGACACACACTTTTTAATTTTTGAAAAAGAAAAAGAAGTATTTAACTTATACGTTACTAGATATACTTCTAAAAAAGATATAGGTATTAATAAACCTGAAATTATTGAAACTCTAGTTAATAATTATGATAAGAGTAAGCCAGAACACAGAATAATTTTAAAACAATATTTTCAATAATATTTAATTTAAAGATTTTTTATCTTCAAAATTTATATCCTCAGGCTTTATAAATTCTTTAATCATACCATATACTAAAGTATCTTTATTATCATTTATATCTCGCCATTTAATAGACTTAACATATATTAGTTTACCATCTTTATCAGTGGTTTCTTCTATAGTTTCTAACTCTTTTCCTGTTATAGATACTGACATATCTTTTTCATGATATTTTTGTCCATAACTAGGTCCAAAATTTTCAAAATTATTTTTACCTATTTGCTCATACTTATCATAATTAAAAAGATGTCCAATTCTATTTACATATTCTGGATTTACATATTTCATGATAAATTCATTACCCTGTTTTATTTTTTGCCAAACAGGTTGAGGAAAGTTTTCATAATTTCGATTAAAAATAACCATGTTTCTTGTTAAGCTTTCATTTCTTTCTTTAAGAGTAGCAAAATCAATTTTTACTTTTTGATTTTCTGTTCTTAAAAAATATGTAGAAACAGTTAAAAACAACAAAGACACATAAGTAATAACCTTATGTTTTTTTTCTAAGTTTGAAACAATAAACAAAAAATTTCTAGATCTTTTTTTTATATCTCTCATTATATCTAGAATTATTTATTTATAGGTATAATTTCTTTTACCATACCATATACCATAGTATCTTTATTATCTTTTATATCTCTCCATTTAACTACTTTTAAATCTAGGCTTTTACCAGATTTATCTTTAAATCTCTCTATGCTTTCTAGTTTACTACCTAATACTGAAACAGCAACATCATTCTCATAATAAATTTGCGCTATACTTTTTGGGAATAATTGAAAATTATTTTTCCCCATAATTTCAAATTCATCATAATTAAAATCATGTCCAAATAGTTTTAAATATTTAGGGTTAACATATTGAATAATAAATTGGTTTCCTCTTTTAACTTTTTGCCAAACAGGAAGTGGAAAATTTTCGTAATTACTATTAAAAATAAGCATGTTCTTTTTTAAACTAATATTTTTTTCTTTAAGACTTGCAAATCCAATTTTTAATTGTTCATTATCAGATCTAAGAAAATATGTTGATATTGATAATAGTAATAAAGAAGCATAAGTAATAACTTTATGTTTTTTTTCTAAAATAGAAAGTTTAACCAATAAGTTTCTACCAAAATTATTCATAGCTGTATAATTTTAGGTTACAAATTGTTAAATTAAAATTTAAACTTGAAATTAATACAACAAATAGACATCTTCTAAAGTTAGAATAAATTGAAGTATTAGTAAGTTTTCTGTCCATAGTTTGGGGGAATTGGAATTAAAAACACTAAATTGATTGAAAATCAACTTAACCAAAAATAAAAATTAAATATAACTATAACAAACATTTGTGTCACATAGTTAAAATAAGGCATTAAATAGAAAAAAATATAAGATATAAATCAAAAAAAACTCATCTAAAATTATAGATGAGTTTTTGTGACCGCGACAGGATTCAAACCTGTAACCTTCTGAGCCGTAATCAGATGCGCTATTCAGTTGCGCCACGCGGCCTTAAAGCGGGTGCAAATATAACTTCATTTTTTTTAAAATGGAAATCTGATTAACATTTTATGCTCTAATTTTTAACTCATAAGCTTTTATAATTTTTAAAGCTTTGTCTAAATCTGATGAATGCACGTGTACTTCAACTGAATTATCTGGGGACCCAAACCCAGCAATCTAGAAGATTCAACCCTATCTTTAACTAAATAGGTAATAGATTCCTCATCTAGTATTTTTGTAAGTCCTTTTACAATGATACTATTATCTGTAAATAATTTTGAATATTCCATAATTTTAATCTAATGATTGTTTTGTTACGTAAGCTCTAAATGCAATTATTGCCAATTGCATTTTAGAAGCTTTAGTAATGTCTAGTTTTTGTTTAGTGAAAGATGGCAAAATAACTTTATTTACTTTAGCCAAAACTTTAAAAAAACCTTTTTTCATTTAGTTTGATTTATAATCAAATTTAATGAAAATATTCTTTTTCTTTTTTCTATATCAATTATCCCATAAATAATAAAATTTAAAATAAAATCATGTATAGAATTCCAGTGATAAATTTCATGATTTTTAAGGCTACAATAAGCATATTTAATAGTTTTAAAAGTTAATATTTTGTTTGTTAATAATAAATTGTTTCAGCAATATTTAAGAATATTTTTATTCCACCAAATTTTATAAATCAAAATAATTATATTGATTTAACTATTGTAACTAAAAAAATAATAATAGTTATAATATTTAACTATTAATTCTTTAATTAAGTTTATAATTATTACCATATATACTATTTATTATTTAATTATGAAATAAAGTAAAGGCATTAAATACGCTATTTTTTAAAAACAAAGGAAAAATGATTTTAGAAAAGACAATTTATTAGCTTTTCATCTTTTTTGGACTTTTAAAAAATCTTAAAACTGTATCTTTACACTAAATTTTTTTTATGAATTTTTTATTAATTTTTGGAGGTTTAATATTATTAATCTTAGGAGGTAATTGGCTATTAAAATCAGCTGTTGCTTTATCTTTAAAATTAGAAATTCCAAAAATTATTATTGGTATGACAGTGGTTTCTTTAGCAACTTCTGCACCAGAACTTATTGTAAGTATAAATGCTGCATTAAATAACTCTTCTGATTTAGCTTTAGGAAATGTAATAGGGTCTAATGTTGCAAATTTGGGTTTTGTTCTTGGAGTTACGCTACTTTTTGGTAAAATTGAAGTACAACATGGATTTTACAAAGTAGATTGGCCAATAATGATTTTAGCATCATCATTACTCTTTTTCTTTTTAAAAAGTGGTAAAGTAATCACCCAAATAGAAGGTATTATTTTATTTACTTTTTTGGTTTTATTTTTAATATATCTTTTAAAGTTTCAGAAAAAAGCAGTGATAGACGAAATGCCTGAAGACGATGAATTACTTCCTAGTATTAAAATTTTTACATATTTAGTTGTTGGTGGTTTAGGTTTGTGGGGAGGTTCTGAGCTTTTAATAAAGGGTGCTACAAACTTAGCATTAGATTTTGGAGTAACAGAAAGAGTTATAGCAGTCACAGTTGTATCTATAGGTACAAGCATTCCTGAATTAGCAGCCTCGTTAATAGCCATTATTAAGAAAGAAAAAGCAATTTCTTTAGGAAATTTAGTGGGTTCTAATATCTTTAATATATTAGCTGTTTTAGGGATAACTTCAATTATTACTCCTATACCAGTTGTAGATGAAAGACTATTATCTAATGATATTTTTTGGATGTTAGGTATTTCATTTTTAATTCTTCCATTGGTTTTTATTCCAAAAGGACTTAGACTTAACTGGAAAGATGGTATTATCTTATTAACTTGTTACGGTTTTTTTATTTACCAAACGCTGTAAAACTTCTTTACTAGCGCTTTTTTCTTTCTTAAGCATTAATAAAAGTATAAAGAGTACTATTACACCAAGCATTGCAAAAATGGCCATTAAACTCCATGTAAATGCATATCCATATCCATCAATAAGTAACATACCAACATTATGACAAAAGATATTAGCTAAAGAAAATGATATGGCATACATAGCCATATATTGTCCTTGATTTCCTTTTTTACCACGTTCAATTGCAAAAGCATTAGAAAAAGGAAATGCAACCATTTCACCAATAGTCATTAACAACATACCTACAACCAATATACCAACCCAAGAGGTTGTATTTAAAGCAATAAAACTAAAAGATAATAACAACAACCCGATTAACACAAGCTTTATTTTAGACTTCTTTTTGTTTTCTAACCAATTGATTAATGGCATTTCAAAAACAAAAATAAAAAAGCCATTAAAACCCATTAATAATCCAATCTCAAATTCTGATAAAAAACGAGCGTCTTTGTAATATAAAGGCATTGTAGAAAAGTATTGCATAAATGTAAAACCAAAAATAAACATGGCTACAAAAAAGACCCAAAATAGTTTGTCTTTATAAACTGAAATAGGCTTCTCTACTTTTACCTCATCTAAAGTCTTAGCTTTTTTTGGATGTAATACTTGAACTAAAAGAATTGCTGCTAAAACACTAGTAATACCATCAACCCAAAATAGAGATTGATAACCAATACCTGTAATAATTAAGCCTCCAATTGCAGGACCAGCTGAAAAACCTAAGTTAATAGCTAAACGAATTAAAGTTACTGAACGCGTTTTGTTTTCTGGTTTACTGTAAGCACTTAATGCCACAAACATAGCAGGTCTAAAAGTATCTGCAGCCAACATAACCAGCAAAATACCAAAACAGAAACCGTAAAAAGAAGTTATATATTGTAAAGAAAAAAATAAGGCTCCTGTTAAAAAAAGGCTTACAAACATTACTTTATAATAACCTATAACATCTGTTAATTTACCTCCCAACCAAGTTCCAATTAAAGATCCAACACCCCAGAAAGACATAACAATACCAACTTCAGGCATTGAAAAACCTAAACTTTTATTTAAATAAAGTGAGAGAAAAGGAATCACCATAGTTCCTGCTCTATTTATTAAAGTGATTAAAGATAACCACCAAACTTCTCTAGAGAGACCTTTAAAAGTGTTTATGTAATTATTAAAAAGTTTTTTCATAATTTGGTTGATACCACAAAAATAAAAAGTCCAACTTCAATGTTGGACTTTTTTATATTGTTAGATTTTATATAGATATTATCAAAACACATTTACAGACCAACATTTGTGTTTAATACACAAAATTTGAGATATATAAAAGGTGTTTATTTTCATGATTATGTAATTGACGAGATAAAACTATAGAAAATAATTGAAAGTTGTATTTTTGATTTTAAATCTTTAATATGAAAAACGTTTTATCATTTTTATTCATATTCTTATTAAGTTCATGTAATTCTAATGGTAAAAGACCATTATTAGGAGAAACTGAATATCAACAAAAATTAAATGCGAGTTATAAAGATGCTACAACCTCACCTTTAAAAAAGAAAGATTTAAAGAATTTTAATGGATTAGATTTTTTTGCTGTTGATTCTAGTTTTATAGTAACTGCAAACTTAACAAGGATAGAAAATGCACCAGTTTTTGAGATGGCAACTACAACAGATAGAAAACCTCTTTACAAAGAATATGGTTTATTAAGATTCAAAATAAATGGTCAAGATTTAGAATTAACTATTTACCAAAGTCAAGATGACTTAAGAGATGAAAAATACAAAGACTATCTGTTTTTACCTTTTACAGATAACACCTCTGGAAATGAATCTTATGGTGGAGGACGTTATATGGATGTTATGATAACTGATATTAAAGATGATAACACAATTGAATTGAATTTTAACAATACTTACAATCCTTATTGTGCTTATAATGATGATTATTCTTGCCCATTAACTCCAAGAAAAAATCACTTAGATATTGAAGTAAAAGCAGGAATTAAAGCATTTAAAAAGAATTAAGGATTTAAAGAAATATTACCTTTTAAATCTAATTCTATTGCTTTTTCTAATGATTTTAAATGTGCTTCTCTAACTTTTAATTTGGTTTCAGCATGTGCTTTTTTATTTACTTGAGCAAACATGTTAGCTATCTTAATTGCGGTTGGCAAAAGTAAGTCTTGTGGTACAATAGTATCTAAAAATCCAGCTTTAACTGCATTTTTTGGATCAAATATTTCACCATTATTTACACTTCTATTTAGGTAAACTTCAGATAAGCGAGATTTTGCAATGGCTATACCTGCATAATGCATTGTCATACCAATTAACACTTCATTTAAGCCTATTTTAAAATCACCTTTTGTACCAATTCTATAGTCTGTAGATAAAAGCAAAAAGGCTCCTTTAGCAATTGCATGACCATTACATGCTGCAATAATTGGCAATGGAAAAGATAACATTCTTAAAGACAAATTAGAGCCTTTAGTAACTAATCCTAATGCAGATTTAGGAGACTCTTTCATTACCTTTAAATCAAAACCACCAGAAAATATACCTGGAGTTCCTGTTAAAATTACTACCTTTTGTTCTTCTTCAGCTTTATCTAAACATTTATTTAATTCTGAAATAACTTGATGAGATATTGCATTAGCCTTACCATTATTTATGGTAATTATTGCATAATTTTCTTCTGATTGATAAGTAACTACATTGTTCATTTTACATAAATTTTATTAAATACATACCTGCAAAAACAGCTAAGAACCCAACTACAAAACTTGTAATTGTATAAAGTGCAAAAGAGGTGAAATCTCCTGATTTTAAAAAGATATGGTTTTCGTAAGCAAAAGTAGAAAATGTAGTAAAACCTCCACAAAAACCTGTTGCTAATAATAATGTTTGATTTTGATTAAGTGTATCACTTTTGGCTGCATAACCTAAAATAATACCTATTAAAAGACTACCTAAAATATTTGCTACAAAAGTTCCAAAAGGAATTCCGTTTTCAGTATTATTTAGCCATTTGCCTAAAAGAAAACGCAAAACACTACCAAAGCCACCACCAATAAATACAAATAAAAGATTTTTCATTATAGCTCTATATCATCTAAATCTCTCCAGCTTTTCTTTTCTATAATTATACCCTTATTTAAAATAATAACTCCAGGATTAGCTCTAATCATAGTTTTTAGAGTGGTTTCATCACAAAACAAAAACTTAAAAGGTAAATTATAATTTTTTTGTGTTAATTCTATTATCTCTGAAAATGAAGCTGTTACACCATACACTTTGTATCCTTTTCTTTGGGCTTCTAAAGAAAACTTTTTAACTTCTGGAAATCCATCAAATTCAGATTTTTCGATACTTGAAGCAATCACTAAAATAGCTTTATCCATTTTTAAAATGTCATTAGCTAAATCGCTCTGTTCATCTTCTAACATAAAATCGTGAATAGGAGGTATTTTTCCATCACCTTGATATTTCATCCCTTCAGGAATATTAGTGCCAACTTTATAAGCTCTAAAATCTATAACAGGTATATGATATATTGTATAAATTGCTATAAATAAAGATAATAACAAGCTCGAAACTGTTATAACTGTTACTTTCTCTCTTGAAAATAAAGGATAAATATCTTCTCTATTTTTATATAAGAAAACTATTAATATTGTTAAAATAACATCTTTATAAAAAGATTGCCAAGGCGTAAGTTTAATTGCATCTCCAAAACATCCACAGTCTGTTACTTTATTAAAGAATGCAGAGAACCAAGTTAAAAACAGGAAAAATATAATAAGCACTAATGCATATTTTATCATCTTTTTTGCTCTATAACCAAATAAAATTGCAAAGCCTAAAAATATTTCTAAAACAATTAGAAATACAGAAAAGTATAATGCAAAAGGTATTAAAAATTCTAAGCCTAAAACTCCATCTGAAAAATATTCTTCAAATTTATATTGAGATCCAATAGGGTCTACCAACTTAACAGCACCAGAAAAAATAAATAATACACCTACAATTACTCTAGCTACCTGAACTAAAGGGATTATTAATCTGCTTTTAGTTTTTTTCATTTTTTAAGTATTTTAAATATTATGTAAATCAACAGTGCTAAAAATGTGAACCCTAAAATATAAATAATTACAGTTCCATATACACCATTATAGATTAAAATTGAAGCTATTGCTATAGCAATAAAACAGAGCCCTAAATAAATGATTTCAAGTAAAGCTCTATTCATAAATTACTTCAAATGAATCATAGCAAAAACAGCGTAATTAATCATATCTTGATAATTTGCATCAATACCTTCTGAAACCAAAGTTTTACCTTTATTATCTTCTATTTGTTTTACACGTAATAATTTTTGTAAAATTAAATCTGTTAAACTAGAAACACGCATATCTCTCCAAGCTTCACCATAATCATGATTTTTATTAAGCATTAAATCTTTGGTAATTTTAATATGTTTATCGTATAACAAAGTAGCATCTTCAGTTGATAAATCAGGATTTTCTACAACTCCTTTTTCTAACTGAATTAAAGCCATAATAGAATAATTTATAATACCAATAAATTCAGATTTTTCACCTTCGTCTACTTTTCTAACATCATTTTCTTGAAGCTGACGTATTCTTTGTGCCTTTATAAATATTTGATCTGTTAAAGAAGGTAATCGTAAAATTCTCCATGCACTCCCATAATCAGACATTTTTTTTATAAATAAACTCCTACATTCTTCTATAACAGCATCATATTGTTTTGAGGTATCTTGCATTTTAATTGTAAAGTATTTTTCCAAATGTAGTAAATCTTACTCCCTTTTCATTTATTTTTACAAGGATTTTATCAACCAGATATGAATAGAATAGTAGTTTTTTGTGGTTCTAGTTTAGGGTTTAATAGTATTTATAAAGAAGCAGCCATAGAATTAGGGAATTATTTTGCCAGACATGGTATTGTTTTGGTTTATGGTGGTGGAAAAATAGGAATGATGGGAGCAATTGCTGATACTATTTTAGCTAAAAAAGGAAAAGTAATTGGGGTAATTCCAAAATTACTAGAAAAGGAAGAAGTAGTTCATGCTGGAGTTGAAGAAATGATTGTTTGTAAAAAAATGAGCGATCGAAAAGTAATTATGAGTAAATTAATAGATGGTTACATTACTTTACCAGGAGGTTTTGGAACGCTTGATGAATTATTTGAAGCACTTACATTAAATCAACTACAAATAGAACAAAAACCTGTAGGTATTTTAAACATTAATGGATATTTTGACGCAACTCTACAACAATTAGATAAAATGGCTGAAGAAGGTTTTCTTAAACCTCAGAATAAAGCTTTGCTTATAGTTGCGGATAATATACCAGAATTAATGGATAAGATGAATAATTATACACCTCCAAAAACTACTCATATAATTAATAAAGTTGTTCGCTAATGACTATAAATTGTAAAGGCACTTTAGTAGATTTATCCTCACCAAAAGTAATGGGAATTTTAAATATTACTCCAGATTCTTTTTATGATGGAGGTAAATATAAAAACGAATCTAAGATATTACATCAAACTGAAAAAATGCTTACTGAAGGAGCTACATTTATAGATGTTGGTGCTTATTCTTCTAGACCAGGTGCAGCCCATATTTCTGAAGATGAAGAATTAAATAGGATATTACCTGTAATTGATTTATTGATTAAAGAGTTTCCTGAAATTCTAATATCTGTAGATACTTTTAGAGCTAAAATTGCTAATGAAACTGTACAAAGAGGAGCTTCTATAATTAATGATATTTCTGGTGGAAATATGGATGAAAAAATGTTTTCAACTATTTCAAAATTTAATGTACCCTATATAGTTATGCATATGTTAGGTACACCACAAAACATGCAGAAAAACCCTGTTTACAAAAATATAACTCAAGAAGTGATTTCTTTTTTTGCAGAAAAAATATTTCAATTACATCAATTAAAAGTAAATGATATTATCATAGATGTTGGCTTTGGTTTTGGAAAAACCATAGCACATAATTTTGAACTTTTACAAAACTTAAGCTTATTTAAAAGTTTAGATGCACCCATTTTAGCTGGGGTTTCAAGAAAGTCTATGCTATATAAAACTTTAGATACTTCTGCTAAAGAAGCCTTAAATGCAACTACTTCTGCAAATACAATTGCGCTTTTAAACGGAGCTAATATTCTAAGAGTTCATGATGTAAAAGAAGCTGTAGAAGCTGTAAAAATTGTTGAGCAAGTTCTATAATTTTGTACATTTACCTAAAATGAATTCTTTTTAATGTTCGATTTTATTGAATTTTCTGTTTTAGATGCACTAGATATTTTATTGGTAGCTATTTTACTCTATTATATATATAAACTTTTAAAAGGAACTGTAGCCATAAATATTTTTATTGGAATTGCTTTTATATTTCTAATCTGGAAAATTACGCAAGCCTTAAAAATGGAAATGCTTAGTGGTATTTTAGGTTATTTACTTTCTGGTGGTGTTATTGCATTAATCATAGTTTTTCAGCAAGAAATTAGAAAGTTTTTGTTAATGATTGGTACAACTAATTTTTCTAACAAAAGAAGTTTTTTTAATCAACTTAAGTTTTTAAGAACAGAAATAAATTCTGAAATAGACACCGAAAAAATACTAAGAGCTTGCTCTAATATGTCTAAAACTAAAACAGGTGCCTTAATAGTTATTGAAAGAACTAACAGCTTAGATTTTTTAATTAATACTGGTGATTCTATGAACGCACAAGTAAACGAAGTATTACTAGAAAGTATTTTTTATAAAAACAGCCCTTTACATGATGGTGCCACAATTATTAGAGATAATTATGTAGTAGCAACTAGAGTTGTTTTACCAATTTCTGATAGTAAAAAAATTCCTGCAAGATTTGGATTAAGACATAGAGCTGCAATTGGAGTAAGCGAAAAAACAGACGCTGTTTGTTTATTAGTATCTGAAGAAACAGGCGAAATTTCTTACATAAAAGATGGCGAGTTTGTATTATATACTACTCAAGATGAGTTAGGAGAAAAGATTAAAAAAGATGTAATGTAATTAAGAAGCTACTTCTAAACTAAACTGCTTATCATATAAATTTTTATAGTAGCCATTCTCTTTTTGCAACAACTCTGTATGAGTTCCTTTTTCTACAACCAAACCATTATCCATTACAATAATTTTATCAGCTTGTTTTATAGTTGCTAATCTATGTGCAATAACTATAGAAGTTCTGTCTTTTGTTATAGTTTCAGTTGCATGTTGTATCATTTGTTCTGCATGTGCATCTACAGAAGAAGTAGCCTCATCTAAAATTAAAATACTAGGTTTACTTACATAAGCTCTTAAAAAAGAAATTAACTGTCTTTGTCCAGAAGAAAGCATAGCTCCTCTTTCTTTTACATTGTATTGATAACCTCCAGGAAGTGTCATAATAAAATCATGAATTCCTATTTGTTTGGCTGCTTTTTCAACTTGTTCTAATGTAATGCTTTCGTCTTTTAAAGTAATATTATTTAAAATCGAATCAGAAAATAAAAACACGTCTTGTAACACAATAGCAACTTGATTTCTTAAACTTTCTAGAGTGTACTCATTTACAGGAACATCATCTACATAAATAGATCCTGAATCTATTTCATAAAATCTATTAATTAAATTAATAATGGTTGATTTACCTGCACCTGTTGCTCCAACTATAGCTATTGTTTGTCCGCTTTTTACTTCTAAATTAATTCCTTTTAAAACTTCTTCATCAGCTACATAACTAAATCTTACGTCTTTAAATTTGATATCGCCTTTTAAATTTTCAGCAACAATAGTTCCGTTTTTATCAATACTACTATTGGTATCAATTACTTTAAAAACACGTTCACCAGCAACAATTCCCATTTGTAATTGATTAAATTTATCTGCAATTTGACGTAAAGGTCTAAATAACATTTGAGCATATTGAATAAATCCTATAATCATACCTACAGAAATACCTGAATCTTGAATGGCTTGCCCACCACCAAACCAAACAATTAAACCAATACCAATTGAAGATAAAATTTCTGCAATTGGAAAGAAAACTGAATAATACCAAATAGTCTTTACGTGAGCTTTTTTGTGTTTATCATTTATTTCTTTAAAATTTTGATATTCTATATTTTCACGATTAAATAACTGTACAATTTTCATACCTGTAACTCGTTCTTGTACAAAGCCATTTAAATTTGCAACTTGATTTCTTACTTCTTGAAATGTTGCTTTAATAGCTACCTGAAATAATTTTGTAGCATAAACTAAAATAGGTAAGACTGCAATTGTAATTAGTGCAAGCCTCCAGTTTAGAATAAACATAACAATTGTAACAGCAAGCATTTTTAGAATATCACTTAAAATGGTAAATACTCCATTACTAAAAAAAGCAGCAATAGTCTCAATATCAGAAACTACTCTTGTTACTAATCTTCCTACTGAATTTTTATCAAAATAAGCCATTCTAAATTGTAGAATATGCCTAAATATTTTAGCTCTTATATCTCTAATGATATGTTGGCCAACCCAATTTGCAAAGTAGATAAAAGTAAATTGCAGCATTACTTCTATCAATAAAATACCCAACATTAATAAAGTATAATTTAAGAGACCTACTTTATCTTGAGATAAGATATAATCATCTACAGTATTAATTAAAATGTAAGGTGATAAAACAGAAAATAAAGCCAACAATATCGTAGATGAAGAAGCTATAAAAAAATACAATTTATAGCGTTTTGCAAAACTCATTAGCCTTGTAAATATTTCTATGTCAAATGCATTTCCAGATTTTTCTGCCAAAACTTAATATTTAATTTGTGTTAAAAATAACCCTTTTGCAGGGACTGACAATCCTGCATTACTTCTATTTTTACTTTCTATGATATTCTTAAAATCAGAAATTGAAATTTTCTCTAAACCAACGTCTAATAAAGTACCCACGATTGCTCTAACCATATTTCTTAAAAAACGATTTGCAGATATATGAAACGTTAGTTGATTCTCTTTTTGAATCCAAAAAGCTTCAGTTACATTACAATTAAAAGTATGTACATCTGTTTTTACTTTAGAGAAAGACTCAAAGTCTTCATAATCTAATAATAATTTAGCAGCTTCATTCATTAAGGCAATATTTGGCTTTTGAGAGTGAATTTGCCAAGAGAAATCTAATAAAAAAGGATTTCTACCCAACCAAATTTTATATTCATAGCATCTAGATAATGCATCAAAACGTGCATGTTTTTCATCATCTACTAAAAAAATAGCCTTAATAAATATATCATTTGGTAAAATTGAATTTAACTTAAACTCTAAATTATCATCAATTAATTTATCAATATCAAAATGAGCAAACATTTGAGAAGCATGAACTCCAGTATCTGTTCTTCCTGCACCTACTATTTGAATATCTTTTTGATAAACTGTACTTAATGCATTATTTATTTTTTCTTGAACAGAAATAGCGTCTGGCTGTATTTGCCAACCATGATAGTTTTTTCCATTATAAGAAAGTTCAATAAAATATCTCAAAAATAAGTGATTTAATAACTGTCAAAATTAAGGAATTTATTTTGTTATGATTACTTTTGACGAAGATGAAGACGTTAAACTTTTCTTACTTTTTATGAAGAAAATCTTACTATTATCAGATACTCATAGTTACATAGACGAACAAATCTTAAAGTTTGTAAAACAAGCAGATGAAGTTTGGCATGCAGGAGATATTGGTGATTTAAAAGTTACAGATACTTTAAAAAAAATAAAACCTTTAAGAGCTGTTTATGGTAATATTGATGATAAAGATGCTAGAGCTGAATTTCCATTAGACTTAAAATTTACTATTGAAAATATTACTGTTTGGATGACTCATATAGGTGGTTACCCCAATAAATATAATTTACGTATTAGAGAAGAAATTAAACAAAATCCTCCAAAAATCTTTATATCTGGTCACTCACATATCTTAAAGGTTCAATATGATAAAAAGCTAGAATTACTGCATTTAAATCCTGGTGCAGCTGGCAAACACGGTTTTCATAAAATTAGAACAATGCTTCGTTTTGAAGTTGATAAGAGCGACATAAAAAATCTAGAAATAATTGAACTAGCTAAGCGCTAATTGAAGTTTCTTTTTCTTGAATTGGTAAATCTATTTTTACTTTAGTACCTAAACCTTTCTTAGAATCTATAAAGAAATCACCTTTCATCATTCTTATTCTGGCATCAATTTGGTTAATACCCAAACCATCTTTTAAATTAATTTTAGTTTTATCAAAACCAATACCATCGTCAATAATGCTAATTAAAAGTTTTCCATTGTTTTCTTTAATACTAACCTTAGCATTTTTTGCTTTACTGTGTTTTAAAACATTATTTAAAATTTCTTGAATAATATTAAATGTTTTAATCTCAAATTTTTGATCAAACCTTCTAAGCATATCAACATCTGCATCTATTTGTAAAGATGAATTTGAATATTTATCTACAATATCTTTTACTGCAAAAGTTAACCCAAATTTTAAAAGTATAGAAGAGACAAGTGTGTGAGATAAATCTCTAATTTTTTCTGAAGCCTCGTTTATTATTTGCTCACTCTTGTAAATTTCTATTGGAATATTACCTTTAAAATGTTTTCTAGAGGCTTGTAAATGAAGATTTGCAGAAGATAGTAATGCACTTACATTATCGTGTAAAGTTTCTGCGATTTCTTTACGTTCTGTTTCTTTACCATCTATAGTAGCGTTTAAAACTCTGGTTTGAGATTCTGATTTTACAGCATCAATTTTCTGTTTTTGTTCATAATCTATATTAGCAAGTCGTAAAGCTAAAGTTCTCTTTCTTTGATAATATAAAATAACATAAAAAGTTAAAGAAATTATAACAAGCAACCCAAAACCACCAACAATCCAAAATCTTTGTTCTTGTATTAACCTTTTTGTCTTCTCTTCTTTTCTTACTTGATTCACATTATACTCTGCTGTTACAGACTCAATCATTCTTTGAACACTTTTGTTCCTGATTCTATCTGTAAATTCGTAAGATTTTTCTAAATTATCATAAGCTTCAACATCTTCCAAATTACGCATAGCCCAAGCTAAATTAAAATATAGGTCAGCTTTAATTTCAATAGCTTTAGAAGATTTTTGATTATTTATAAGTTCAATAGCTTCGAAATAGATATTTTTTGAATCTTCATACCTTTTTTGGTTTAAATAAATATTACCTATATTATTTAATGAAGTGGCTTGACTTAATTCATTATTCCTTTTTTTATGTATCTCTAAAGCTTTAAATGCATATTTCTCTGCTTCTTGAAAAGAGGAATCTTTTTGATAAATACCTGATAAATTATTATAAGTACTTGCTTTAAAATCTAGAACTTCATCATTTAAAGATGTGTAATTTTCTACCTTTTTAAAATAATATTTAGCACTATCTATATAAAATTTCGTAGTATCTATTAAATCAAGTTTCTGAAATGATGAACCAATTCTTTGGTAAGTTTTTACAAATTCTAAATCATAAGATGAAATCTCTTTAGAATCTAGTGTATTTAAAGAACTTAATAGAGATAAAGCTTTTTTATAATATGACAAAGACTCATCCCTTTTATTGGTAATCTTATAGGTTTCAGCTATTAAAAAATTAATATCAAATCTTAACTTTATTTTATTTTCAGGTATACTGTCTTTAAGATTCAATGTTCTCTTTAAAACTTCACCATATTTTTCTTTTTCGTATAATCCTACTATTTGTTTAAGCTTATAATCATAAATAGTATCATTTTCTTGAACAAAAACAAAAGAAGTCTCCTTTTTAATAGAAACTTCTTTTATGATAGAATTAAATTCTGAGCTTAATAATTTTAGGCTAAAGAAAAATAATATAAATATTAGTATTTTTTCTTTTTTCAATTATATCTTATTTGGTATTAATTATTAAAATCATCAATAATTATTCTTGGTTTTCTTGGTGCTTCTAATAATTCTGATTTAGATGTACCACCAGCATAATGATTTACAAAATCAATTTTTAAAACTTTACCAGCCTCTTTTTCAAAGTTTTTCGTAAAATTCTTTTTACTTGACTTACCATTGTTTAAATGAATTTCATAAGTATCTATATCTTCATTGTAAGTGAAATCTACACTAATTCCATTAGAAACTTTAAAATCTAATTTGTAAACACCATCTTC
>Ga0209771_1000115_pt1 | contig 48407 bp, 87 predicted proteins | sample SaaInl59LU_5_DNA_FD_184639 | JGI IMG/M metagenome (GOLD analysis project Ga0209771, IMG submission 184639) | Marine microbial communities from expanding oxygen minimum zones in the Saanich Inlet - ESP_59LU_5_DNA (SPAdes) (version 2) | ecosystem: Environmental > Aquatic > Marine > Intertidal zone... | reverse complement strand
ATCAGTAGATATTAAACATAACTCATTTGTAATTTCATATGTGTAATAGTAGAATGGAACATGTCCTGATTCTTCTGCTGATACATCATTTCTTTTAAATCCTAAATCAATTAAGTCTTGTTCTTTCATTCTTTGTTGTATTTAATATAATTTAAATACGATTCCCTATGCATATTACACCCTTTTTTAGCTACTTCATCTATATGTACTGAGTATACTTCTGTTTCAACAGCGTTAAGTAGGCCTTCAACTACATCACTGTACTCTCTATGGGTAAGTTCATAATTATCAAACTGGCTTGGAAGTGAATTTATCCACTTTCTGTAATCTTTTATTTTCATAACTTATTAATTTTCAGGTCCAGGCATTGGAGCTGCTCCGGCATCAGCCCATCCTTTAGATGTTGTTATTTTTTCACCAGGAGTTATCTCATACTTTATACCCTTAATTCTAACAGTACCTCCTTGTTTAACGATCTTCTTGAATAGTGTTATATCTCTTTCACTCCAATCGTGAGAGAGCTGTACTACTCTTTTTCTTTCTATTATTTCTCCATCTACTTTGATTGTAGATGACTTTGTAACTGAAACTAATTTTATTGGCATTTTAAAGGTTTTTATTCTTTTGTATTAAATTAGAAGATATTAGTTTTCCGTATAAGATATTTATAGCTTGTTGGTATCCCATATCTCTATAGTAAGCGTCAAGATGTAAGAATTTATTTCTTATCAACGAGTTATATGTTATACCGGCACTTAAATCTGGGTTAGGGACATTGTTGTATAGAAATTTAATCTTTACACCGTAAAATTTAAGGAGATTATACACAAGAAACTGTTCGTAGTATTGAACTGTCATCTTTCTATAATCCTTATTAACTAGTTTAAGCATCTCTAATATAACTTCTCTTACAATCTCAGGATTGTTAACATAAATTAAACTATTACTTGGAAAAAAGTTCCAATCAAACTCAATATCTCTACCTTCAACTCGAGGTTCGAAATAGGAATGGCAATTATAGTAATACTCCTTTACGTAATCGAGCTGCAAAGAACGAAGAGGTATAGTTGTCTTTTTAGCTAAGTTAATTTCTTTATATCCGTATGTTATAGGGGCAGAAGTATGTACCTTTTCAAATATAACTGTATCTAGGTCTAATGTTACGTAAGGTTCTGTTTGATCTAACATAGCAAAAAGCTTTGACAGTCCATAGGTATGTTCATTAACTTCTTCGAACATTTTATCTGATGTAACGTAAGAGTCGAAAAATATACCTTTGCTATTAAATACTGACCTTGTTAGTTCATCAGAATAAAGTATTGTATGGTATAGTTTTTTAGCATTGAATACTGAAATTTCTGCTAACTTAAAGAAAGGATCTCCTCGTTCTTTCCAGAATTTGTCTAAAATCTTATAACTGTATATTGCGTTCTTTACCATACTTTTGCTGCTTCTAATAATTTCCAGCAGTCGATAGCTTCGTCTGCCATTTCTAATTCATGAAAATGTTTTAAACAAGACTCTAAAGCTGTTACCCATTGTGAACGAGGAAGAGATATTTCGAAGGCCGTTTCTGCTTCTTCAAAAGTTATCTCAAATAACATTGCTGTCTTTTTAGCGTCCTGCATTGCTTTTTCAATTCCTAAATAGATTGCATTTGTTACCTCAATAGTTTTATTCTTAAATAAGATTTCAAACTCATGAGTATTTTCGAAGTGTAACTTTACCATATTAACCTTTGCTTCCTGATATTCTGTTTAACTTTGCCTGTATTGGACTATCAATAATCTTTCCAGAGTTAGTATAAGGTACCTCTTTATTAGTACCCCAGTAGTACACAGGTCCGAAGTATTCAATAACTCTAATAGGAACTTCTACAGTACTTAGTCTGGTGTATTCAGGTTCATGAATCCTTCTCTCACCATCAAAAGATCTAAAGTCTTTAGCTGTTACTCTATGCCAACCTACTACAGGATGATTAATCTCTAAACTACCTGCTAGATTGAAATCAAACTTTAACTTCTCAATCTCACCTCTTTTTTCTGCCATAACCTACTTTTTATTAAACATTGGATTTAATTTACTAATCCATTGTTGTTCTGTTTTTATGTCTTCTGATAATATTTTAAAATCTATCTTCGGACCGTAAACTATACTAAGACATCTAACTATGTCCTTAACTCGATTATGCTTATTTTTATAGTCAGATTCTTTATAAAGAGAAGCCCATACTCCTTTCTTTTTTATTTCAAGTAATGCAAGTTCATAAATAATTCCCCTATGTAAATTCTGGGTTTTATTTATATGTTCTTTAAATCTTCTTTTTAGATTTTTGGATTGGCCAACATACAGTGGTCTGTCAAAGTCTTTATGATACGCTACATATACTCCTCTATTAATACTCATAACCTATTTTTTATTTACATAAAGATAAGAAATAGTATTTAGATATCCAACTGATAGTTACTAAATATTTTCATATATTTTGTAATTTGTGTACCATTGGCATCAGCAAAGTTCTTACCATTTCTAAACCATCTTCTAACATTACCTGCTCCTCCTAAATGAGCTGCTGCTAAAACTCCTGATTTAGTTACTAGCACTCCGTGTAGAACTTTACCGTCATATTTTCTGATATACCTCCTCAAAGTTTTGTAGTTGTGAGTAAGTAATCTGTCCATAGCTTCTTCTTGAAGTGAAGGAGAGTTTAGAAATTGTTCCTTTGTTGCTTTGATACCTACTCCCTCAACAGTTGAAATATGGAATTGATATCTTCCCATATATCCCCATCTGTTTACTATGCTGTATCTGTTACCGCTTTCAAAGTTACCTAAACTATGTAAGAAAGCAGTATGGTCTCTTAAGTTGATTTCCACTTTAGGTGCTTCTAATTTTGGCATAATAACTTTGATAGCCGGTCTTGTGTCTACATACAAAGGTTCTTGTAAAGTTCTGTATATTTTTCTAACTGTGAATGCTGTTAAAAGTAAACAAGTAGGAACTAGAAATAAAGTAAGTAATTTTTTCATGATTAAGTGTTTAGTTAAAAAAGATCTAAAAACGAAGTATTAATCTTCTTTTCACGCAACTTTTCATTACGTTCATGCGTTCTGACTAGATCGTCAGCTATTTTTCTTTCAAGAGGTTTTTTCTTTTTAAAAGTTGAAAGCTTATTAGTTTTCTTCTTTTCCATAGTAATAAATAGTTTAGAGTCTGGAGATATATTCGTCTCCTGGTCTCTTCTCCTCTTCATACAACCCTAAGTCCTTTAAATGCTGTACGGTCGCTTCATCCATTTCCCATGTAAACTCCTCATCAGACTTGTCTACATAGTCTTCCATAAGTTCTATCTGTTTTTCGGTAATAGGAGAAGTAGCGTACAAAAATGCACAATTATAACATAAGAATTCTAAATTCTCTACAAGCCAGTTCTTCCTATTACCGTCCTTATGGTTCAAGATGATAGGTACTTTAGTATCATGAACTCTTTTTTCTGAGAATCCACAATGGGCACATTTCTCTTCTATTAGAGCTTCAAAGATTATTCTCTCTTTAATTCTTTTTGAGTCAAAATGTTCTAAAGGTACTCTACCTTCTAAGATATCTAATAGAGGCGGTTCATTTAGTCCATTAGGATTAAACTTTGCTATACCTTTACCCTCTTGGTTCTTATGAGCTTCAAATAGAGTAACACCATCTTCGTTTTTAAATAACAAAGCATACTTCCTATAATGTGGGTAGGAAACATGAAGGTATCTTGAGGCAGCTAAATTAGAACGAGTTCTTAGCTGGGCTCGTTGAATATCTTCTTTGGTTAATATTTTTGGAGCTCTAGCCATTACATCCCACTTGCACCTCCAGAGGTATCAATCATATATTGTACTAATTCATCTACACTACAAGTATCGAAAAAATAATCCATTTCTGAATAAGGACCTTTCTTTTTATTCTTACTTCTAGGTCCGTCACGTTCTTCATCCCAGAAGATATCATCAAATATGTCTATATTTTTATCCATACTAGTAATCTATACCTTCTATTTGCCCTGTTCTATCAATGTCTTGTTCGTCTTCTTCAGGATCTAAGTCATCATCTAATATTACGTTGACTTGTTCTTTAACTGATTGACTTACTTCGTTTTCATCTTTATCTAAATCTAGAAGTTCTAATAGGTCTGATTTCTTACCTGAAAGTTCAGCTTCTTTTTTTCTGATAGAAAGGTATTGATCCTGAGGCATAATGATAATATCATTGTAGGTATGATCTCCACTTCCTTCTAATGTAGTAACGCCTACTACTGGTTTGGTTGTCGAACAGTTAACACATACATGGTAACCTAACTCTTTTCTTTTTAATGGGAAATCGTTGCCACATCTAGGGCATTCAATCATTTCTAATTGCATATATAACCTTTTAGTTAATTTAGTAAATAAAGATAAGAAAAATTATTCTATTGACCAACTTTATAGTGAAAAACTTTCACCGCATCCGCAACTTCTTTGTGCGTTTGGATTCTCCCAATAGAAACCTTTCCCATTTAGTCCGGAAGAATATTCTAATGTTGTACCGATTAGGTAGAGTAGACTTTTTTTATCTATAAGAAGAATTACTCCATTAGATTCAACTACCTTGTCGTCTTCTAGAGGTTTGTCTTCAAAGTCTAGAACATAAGATAGTCCAGAACATCCTCCTGATTTAACTCCAACTCTAACATAGCTGTCTTTTGGGTCTTTATTTTCTTCTATAAATATATTTAGTAGCTGCTGTGCTGCTGTGTCACTTACGTTTACCATTATTGAATAAGTTAATTACGTTCCAGACATCCTCTGGTTCTTTAAACATTACTTGTTCTTCTCTTCCTTCTGTTTCAACTGTAATTGTTCCATCCCATTCTTTATCTGGAACTAAGTTGTAGAGGTATAGTTGTATTAAGGCAAGTTGTTCTTTTGAGAAAGCTAATTTAAATAAGTTTTCAATGACTGCGAAGAAATCATCTTCATACTGTGTCATATCCATCCCTATTTCTTGTTCCATAAAATCCCTTCTATCCTCGATGACTTTTAACTGTGTCATTACCTCTATGAATATCTTTTTATCCATACGCTCTGTACTTGGGGATTTTTCTTTGATTCGATATGATAGAGGATGAATAGAATGTAGTACTTGTCTTACTTTCTTTCTAGGTTCTATCATAATTCTTCTACTTCAAATAATTTAGTAAAGTCTTCTACTGGTAGTTGTTTAATTTCTGCAAATCGTTCAATTGCTGATTCAAATGAACTTGAAGGCCATGACATTATAGTTTCTTTAGTAGGGTCTTCTTTACTGTAAAATCTGTATCCTGTCATATTTTAAAAATTAAGTTATACTTGATCTGGTTCTACACCAGCGTCTCCTTGGTCAGGATTCTCTCCTGCTAGAGCCTTACGAATAATTCTATCGAAGTATTCGATATAGATAAAGAAACCGATAATAGTCTTATCTTTCAAGTTCCTATCTCTCTCAACTCTCATATCAAAGTCACCTAATCCTTTTTCAAGTCTGGTCTCTAATTCGATAGCGATATCGTTTTGTTCAGTTGGAGTCATATTTCCAAACTCAGTTGGAATAAATTGAACCTTAACACCTTTCTTTTGAGGATCCTCATTGGTGTCTACTTTTAACATAAAAGAATGTCCGGCGAAGTTGATCTTAGCTGCTTCTGTAATGACTTCTTTTACTATCTTTTCTAGTTGTTTCATATCTTAAATATAAGAAATATTATTCGGGTATACAAATAAATAGTTAACCTAATAACATTTTTTTACTATTTGATGAACCTTCTGTTAAAACTTGTGAATTAGCAATCATTCTATTACGTCTGTATTGTGCAATAGTCCAATCAATTCTATCGGTTAGAAACTCTACTTCTTCTTTAGTTCCATCTAAATATGTGAACTCTACAATGTACTTTTTCATCTCTTTGTTAAATCTTCTTTTAGTTTTTCGCTTGGTTTTGGTACTGTGAAAAATATTTTTGATTTGGGTAACGGTAACTGGCCTTTATGTCCTGTAAATGACTCCTGTATTGTTAGTATACCTTCATCTCCTTTGTCTCTCCTCTTCTTAACTACATAGGGAGTACATAGTTGGTCTCTTATACTACCTTCAGAGAGTTCTTTAAACACTGTCTCTCCAAGTTCTATTGACTCCATACAGTTCTTTCTAATAAGTATCCCTGTTTCGTAATGGTCATATTGATATGGGTGTCCATCTTCATGGTACCTTTCTAATTGTCTATTAACAATAGAGGGTTTATCGTTAAAGTAAACATATGAAGTTACCATACCTTCAACATAAATACTCTGTAAGTCTGTATGATGGTGAATAGCTGTATGGTATTTATCTTTAAGAAACGCTTCTACGATAGCTTTAGGTTCAAATGTAAAATAACATTGTGAATCCATCCATAAGGAATGTGTATGTTCCGGAAGATTGGCTTTAGTAGGATTCCATTTAAGAAACCTAGACATCATTCTAAAAGATTTATCTTTATCTTTATCTAGGACTTTTACATCCCAGAAGTCTGATATAAGGTCTTTTCTATTTGTAAAAGCTATGTACTTTACATCTCCTTTATCGTGAGTAAAAGGAAAGAAGGAACCTACATCTTCTAATGGAAGTGATTCGTCTGCAAATAGGGCTGTATATACTACTAATTTCATAAACTATTTATATAAGATAGTAATTGATCTTCAGGTTTCCAACCTAAACGTTCTAAACTATCATTATTTTCTCTTAAAGTTTTTCTATAGTTGCCTGGTTGGTCAGGTAAGTATATTGCTTCAACATTAAATCGTTGTTTGAACATTTCAAATACTTCATTAATAGAGTAGTTAACTCCTGTCCCTAACTCCCAAGCATCTTCATGTGATTCATTTCCTACTCCTATCTTATATAAAGCGTCAACTATATCATGTACGTGTGTGAAGTCTCTTCTTTGTTCACCATCCCCAACAATTGTAATACGTTCTCCACCTCTAACCTGACGTCTCCAAATTCCTATAACTGCTGCCCAATCACCATCTACTATTTCTTTTGGACCGTATACGTTATAGAATCTAGCTATCTCTACATTTAGGTTATATACCTTACGGTACATTTTAAATACCTCTTCACCCATATGTTTAAAACACGCATAAGGTGATTGTAATGGATCATGCCATCTGGATGATGAACCTGCATAGATTACTTTAACACTATATTTTCTAGCCCACTCAGCTACAATTAAACTCCCTTCTGTATTAACTCTAAAAGTCTCTAATGGATTCTCGAATGAAGGTTGGATTCTAGATAGAGCTGCTAGATGGTAAATAATATCAAATGAATTGCCGTTAAAGTATTTTAGGGTATCTATTTCACCTTCTTTATAGATACAGCCTGGTAGTTCATTTTCCTTTAAACCACTATCGTAATTATCTAATGAATGTACTTCGTGACCTTCTTTTAATAATCTATTGATAATATTTGTGCCAATAAAGCCAGCACCCCCTGTTACTAATATTCTCATCTATCCAGTACTTTTTTATATCCGTTATTCATTAATGTATTTGAAATCTGATTACGTAATGGTGAATGGTTACTTTTCCAATGAGAAGCATTTTGATCATTACCGTATTGTTCTCCTTTTATACTTCCCCATTCGTCTTTATTGTCTAAAGTATGAGGAGGTACTGCTGTTGCTATGTTTCCGTATTTATATGCAAATCCTGATAGCTGAATGTCTTCTCCGTTCTCCCATGAGATTGGATCTTCTTCCCATAAGTACTTTAAAGTAGATCTTTTCATAAACCATGAATGACCAACTAAGTCTACATATTCAAGTTTATCGCTTTTAATACCGTTCCATCCATACTTCTCATGAGGATCGTATGCGTCTCCTAAATACTTAACTCCTGTTGAACCTAGTATTAAATTCTGTTCAGAGTATTTTATACATGATTCAAACCACTTCGGTCCAGGTATAGTATCGTCATCAAAGAAAGCTACGTACTCACTCCTAGCTAATAAACCAAATGCAAATCTACCGTGAAACTTAAAATTATGATTTGCATAAGCTACTTTTACTCCTAAATCATCTATACTGTATTGACTACCTTCTTCTGGTTTATTAGACCATACCATTACTTCATCGATAGGAACAGACTGTTCTTTAATAGCTTTGATCTGTTCTGGAAGATATTGTGCTCTTTTATAGCTGTTTAATATAACTGTTATCATAATAATTCTTTGACTAATTTTGAAGTATTTCCATTACCGTATGGGCAAGAAGTATTAATTTCATAATTATTAAGTACCTTGTAAAATATTTCTGATATCTGTTCAGGGTAGTGACATAAGTGTAAGTGTCCAGTTTCAATACCTTCTGGTCTCTCTGTTACATCTCTACATACTATAACTTTTTTATTAAAGAATGTTCCCTCTTCTTGTAACCCTCCGCTATCTGATATGATTAGTTTTGATTCTAACATTATATCTAGAAGTTGATTATGAGGTAAAGATGGAACTATATTAACATGAGTCAATAACTCTCTATGTTTTTGTACTTCAGGATGATGATGTAAAGGAATAATAAACTCTAATTCCGGATTGTCGATAGCTAATTGATTAACTTCTTTAAACCATTTATACATCCATCCATGATTCTCCCATCTATGTAAAGTGACTAAGACTCTATTTCCATATGTAGCCCTATCTTTTAGATGTAGTAGATTATCTAATACAGAATTACCTACGATGTGAGTAGCACCTAATACGTTTTCGTCTTTTAAATTTTGAGCTGATAATTCTGTAGGGGCGAAATTTATATCAGCAATTCTAGATATCATTTGTCTATACCCTTCTTCAGGGTAAGGTTGTCTTAAGTCATGAGATCTTAATCCTGCTTCAAGATGTACTATTCTTTTCTTTCTACTAAATGCTGCAAGAGCACAAGCTAGAGCTGAAACTGTATCACCGTGAACTAAAACAGTATCGAAGTCTCCTTCAGGAAATTGTAATAAGCAATCAGATATTATTTGATCCAATCTATTTGTCTTCTCTCCTATTTCAATCCTATAATCAACTTTTATATCTGCAAGTAAGTCTTTATGTTGGCCTGTAAAGAGTAGCTTACAGTCATCTAAAGTTTCAACTAACGGTTTTACCTTTAACCATTCTGGTCTAGTTCCAAAACATATTAAAACTTTACTTACCATATACAAGTTTTTAATTTAGTATCTCCTCCTTTTAAGTACCCTCTGTTAGTTTCAGTTAAATAAGGATTAAGAGTTGAACCAATATCTAAATAAGTATTCTCTTTATTCTTCTCCCAAAATTTAGCTGCTAGCATATTACCTAATGGACCAGCACAAAATAAAAATACTTTATCTTTATATTCTTCTATTGGAAAGTTCTCAACCATATCAAAATTATCTATGAAAGCTTCTGATGTAATTGGAATATGTTCTGCTTTGAAAGGTAAATCATTTACTCTAGCATCTTCTCTTGCAAATAAGACTATATCGTTATTACCAAATTCCGGAATAAAATTATCTTTAAAGAAAGGGTAGTTACTATTAACAAATATATTAGCCCAGGTTAAGACATCTTGTTTAGATTCTTCTCTCATCCAATCAACAATTTGTTCTGGTTGGCAGCATTTGCAGCTAACACCTACATAGTATTCAGGATCTTTAAATTGAAATGATCTTATCAGTTCATCTCTTATCTCAGAATGTTTTTCTGGATCATATGTCCAGTTATCTATGTTGGTTATCTTTTTGTTAGCAAGTATAGCGAACTCTCCATCAGCATATTTACTAAAACTAAACTTCTCTTTTGATTTGAGTTTATTAAATATAAACTCTATGTCTTCTCTAAAACTATTCTTAATCATCGCTTACTGCTCTACCTTTATCTTTTTCCCAATCTTTTTCTGGTCTAACTTCTAAATTAGTTTTCCATCCAGCCTCAATAGTATTCATTGGGGTATTATACTTCTCACCAAACTTAATTATTGCGTTGACATCTTTAGGAAAACAAGTTCCTCCATAACCGTGTCTACCGTCTGGGCCAGGTACGTGTAAATGACTATCTCCTATTCTACCATCTGAGGCAAAGCCATACAGAGCTGTTTCCCAATCAGTTCCTATAGCATCTGAAAGTCTTTTGAATTCATTCATGATAGAGACTTTAGTTGCAAAGAAAGTATTGTTCATATATTTGATTAACTCAGCTGTAGTAGAATCAGTTTCTATTATATGTCTATTCATAAATCTCTGCTCAAACAAGTCTCTTACTTTTTTTGTATTGTCAGGAAATCCTCCGAAGATAATTCTTGCTTGAGTTAACATATCTAACTTTGCGGTTCTCTCAGTAAGAAATTCAGGACTAAATACAATCTTTATATTACTATACTTTTTTATTAAGTCACTTGTAGTACCGGGCAGTACTGTTGATTTAATAATGTAGATTGGACCTTCTACTGCTTGTTCAAATACTTTTTCTATGTAGGATAGATCTTGTGAACCATCTTTATACATCGGTGTAGGTACACATACAAATATAAAATCACATTCATCTACCTCTTCTTTGGTGTGTGTAGCTTTTAATGGATCTAGATCATAGATTCGTAAATCAGTTGTTGGTGAGAAAGCGAACGCTTGAGACTCCCCTACAAACCCGTTTCCTAATACTCCTACTTTATACTTTTTCATATAATAGTTCTGCTGTTGTGAATTGCCATTCGTAGTCAATGTCGAATGATTCTAGTTCTGGTATAGTGTGTAAGGTAAGATTTTCTTTTGAATAATCCACCATAAATTTATTATCTTTTATTGTATCTAGTCTTGAAGCGTATAGACAATGGGCTGCTTCATAGGTAGGTTCGATTACTTTTGTATTCATAATCGTTTCACCTTTTGGCCAATCATTAACCATTTTACCTTCCTTATTCCAAAAGTACTGTCTTTTTTCAATGACAGCAAATAGATTCTCTTCTTCTTGGGTAGTAAACTTCTCTACAAACCCATCTATGGTATTTACTTTTAATAGAGGATTGCAGCCAGAAATGAGTATAACGTACTTATACTTACCCGGAAGTTTATCATGCCATTCATAGATTAACTGTAAATCGTCTTCTTCCTCGGCAGATTCTTTACTTCTTACAAAATAACTGATTGGTTTATTATCTACTATCTCTATGAGCTCGTCTTCATATACAGAGGCAAATATGTTTTCGTTAGGAATGTTTTTACATTCAAGTAACTTATCTAATACTATACCAAATAAGGTATCACCGGCAAAAGGACGAATCATTTTTTGAGGTACTCTTTTACTATTTAGTCTTGCCTGAACAATAAATGCTATTTCGTTTAAATTTTTCATCCTCTAAGTTTTTTTCTAACTTCTTTCTCGGTGTCTGTAACTTGTATTAAGCCATTACCGTACGCTTTTTCTAAATCTCTTACACCTTGAACAAGTTTAAAAAGTCCCCAGGGTGTAACTGAACAGGAATGATCACTTCCCTCCATGTTTCTATCGAGAGTCACATGTCTCTCTATAATTGAAGCTCCGAGAAGTACAGAAGCTACAGTTGTTCCTAGGAGCATTTCATGTCCTGAGTATCCTATTTCAAAGTCAGGGTACTTTTCTGACAGTGTTTTTATAGTTGATAGGTTCAATTCATTAACAGGTGCAGGATATGAAGAGTTACAATGCAAAAGGCCAATTGGTTCTTCTCTTGAGTACTTAGTTTTAGTTACCCTAAGTATTTCAACTGCATGATCAATTTCTTCTTCAGTAGACATACCTGTTGAAAAAATAACTTTTGGGAAGCTTTTTACACATGATATTAATAAATCATCATGAGTTAACATTGCTGATGGTATTTTGATAAAAGGAATATCGTACTGTTCTAAAAACTTTACTGAATCTATATCCCAAGGAGAAGCAGACCATTCTATATTCTTTTCTTTACAGTACCTGTCAATTTCGTCATACTCATCTTTACCGAACTCTATCTTATTTTTATACTCTAAGTAGGTCATATCAATACCTTGCCAACGTCTTGGTTTACTTTTCTGTTCTTCGGGTACACATACTTCCGGGTTTCTTTTTTGAAACTTAACTGCATCACATCCTGCTGCTGCTGCAATATCTATAAGTTTTTTAGCGAGACTGATATCTCCTTGATGGTTAATTCCAATTTCTGCTATGATGTATGTTCGTTTCATATTTCTTCTATTCTTTTGCTCTTATCGCAAATTAATAAGTCGTAGGGTGGTTTTTCACCTACGCTTAAGTTATGGTAATTACATCCCCAATTTTCCAATTGGTTTTTTGTAACTTCATACCAATCTTGACCTGTTTTAGAACCTCTTGCAGTCCAATATGTGATTAAATTTCCTTGAAAATAAAGTTTATTTATTTTATCGATATTAATTTGTATAGGTCTAGCTAAATTATAATTAAGTTTATCCGCCCCGTATTCGTAGTCACAAATAGTTTCATCAATGTCTACATATATGTTACTCTTCATTGGTTTCTTTTAGTACTGAGTGTTTTTTTATTCTTTCGTCAAGCTCTGGTGGTATGTTGGTAGTCTCTGTATTGTATGTTATTGCTCCATTTTTAATACTATGCCAAGGATTTCTAATATGTACTAGTTCTTTTATAGGGTATGCAGTTGCTACATTATAAGGAATTCTATTTTTAGTTTGTTCCCACATGTCGTATATAAATGTAGACCCTTCTAAAGGAAAGTAGTTTAAGTTCATACCAAAACTTTTTAAATCATCAAAAGTTTTAACTTTGAATGGGTAATACCTCAAGTATTTTTTATAGATATTCCATACTTTAGTTTGGAACTCATCTAAATTAGACCCGAAAATTGAGTGGTATGATTCAGCAGATGAGTAGTTAAATATATCTCCAAGGCTGCTGGAACTAACTGCTTTACTGTAAAATATATCGTAGGGATGTTTTAAGTCTTTGTAATCTATAATAGAGAGATTTTTAGCTGAATCTTCTATATCTCTTTTTAGACTTCTTATAAAATGCGGTACACCTTCTTCATTAATGTGTAAAATAGCACCAGGTTTTAACTTTAATATTATTTTAGTATTATCCTGTCTATAATCTTTTCTCGATGATTCAACTTTATAAACTAATTGAGCAGTTTTATGATATGCAGTGAGCGCAACTACCCTTTTAAAGTTAGTCGGGTCTATATCTAACATACCTTCCGGTCTATGTAGGTTTAGTTTGTTTGCTAAAAATTCACAAACCTCTAAAGGTCCATCTTTCTCATAAGTTCCCATGCCAATCTTATAGTTAAGATTAGGGTAGTTTTTTACAGAACTTTTGACTGCTTTTATCCATTCTACATTTTCAGGAGATTCCCAAGTATATGTGTATATTAACATTTCAGTTTGGTTCAAAGCTTCTCTTAGTTTTTCTGCAAACTGTAAAATTGTTTCGTTAAATCCAATAAGGAGTCCGGGTATCATTATAGCAACCTTAGGTGTTCTTTCCGAAATATCGTCGAATTTGAAATAGTCCATTTTATAATGTATCGTAGTAAGCGTTTTGTTTTTCTTGTCTTTTAATGTCTTTAGGATGGTAAAGAGCATACTCTTCCTCCATCGGTAACATCCCGTGTATTTTAAATCCATCCAATACTTCATGAACTTTATTTTTCCACTTAATATCAGGATGTCTTCTATAGATTCTCATTTGCCAGTCTGCCCAGTTAACCCAACCTTTTTCATTTACCGTCCATCCCCATTTCTTAATATGCTCTTCTGTTAATCCTTCAACAGTATTAATTCTAGGAACTCTTAACATATCAACTGTAGGGTTAGCCTCTAGTATTGCTGGTAGATTATCAATGAGAGTTTTATTAGGTAATTCATCGGCATCAATCTGAAAGATATAATTTCCTTCACAGTATTCTGTCAATTTATTTTTCCAATCAGCGAAATGGCCATCAAAGAATCCTCTCCAGAATTGAACGTTAGGGTATTTGTTCTGTTTAGTTAACCAATTTGCTACTTCTTGATCACCATTCTTTTGATCGAATAGGATAACTATTTCATCCTGTCTTCTTTTATTCTCTCTAAGAAAGTTGACAAGCTTTTGTATTTCTACAAATTCATTACAGACTGTTATTGCGTAACTGATTTTCATTTACTCTCCTATTTCATAAAACCCTATTAACTCTAATGCGTCCATAAACTCTCTTTGACCATAATGTTTAATGCCGGCCATATCCATTTTAAAAGTTTGATCAGGTGGGAAGTTTTTTACCTTTCTTTCCTCCTCTGTAATCTTAATAGCCTTTACTGCAGCCCATTTCCATTCCTTTTCTGATGTGCCGTCTAAGAACACCATTCCTTTTTCTGGTAATGTCATTGTGGCAGGAGCCCATACTCTTTTATTATCGTCTGTGAAGAGTAAGTCTTTATACAAAGTTGGAGATGTTTCTATTAAATCTCCTACTACTTTACCTCCTTCGTTCATTAGAGTTGAGGTTGTAAACCCACATCCCATACATAACCAGGTAGTAGTATTCTCATCTATATGTTGTTCATAACATGCGTTTCCTCCGCATCGTTTACAGTCTACTAATTGATCTTTCATAACTATAATTTTGGTAAATCTAATTTTGGTAAGTTTAATTCTATTTGTTTCGGGAATTCTGGTATGTATTTATTATCTAATTCGTTAAGAATTTCAAGCATCTTTATATAACTAAATTGTTCTCTACTTCTATGTCCTTGTCTTTTAGCTAGAGGTAAATATTTCTTATAGTCCTTATGAACAGCTTTCAATAATTTACTAACCTGTTCACTGTCTGGGGTAAACCATTTAGCTTCTGTAAGTATCATATCTTTGGCTACAGCTGATGGATGAACGGGTGTTAGGTCTCCTCCTATTAGTGAACTGAATTCTGGATGTAGAAAGTCTCTTTGGCCAGACCATCCTGAAGCTATTATAGGTTTGTTTGTTAATGAGAACTCTAATAACGGTCTACCAAATCCTTCTCCTTTAGTAAACGATATCATCGCTTTTACTTTAGGGTGGTTGTATAGTTCATTCATTTCCGTATCACTAACATCACCATGAAATAAGTATACGTTAGGTAACTTACCTTTAACTGTTTGTCTTACCTGTTCTATCTTATCTAGTATCCTCTCTCTATCCATGATAGAGGTTGTAGCCTGACTAGTCTTAAGAATAAGAGCTGGTTGGTTTTGTTTATTCTTAAATGTTTCTAAGAACGATTTAATCATATAACCTACATTCTTTCTATCCTGTCCATAATCTCCATTTAACCAATGTCCAACAAATAGGTAACAGAATGACTCTTTAATTTCTGAAAGATCTAAATCGCTGTTAGATTTACTGAAGTATTTGTTTAGATTAGCCCCCTCTAGTAAAACTTCAACTGGTGTAGTTAATTCTAATAGTCCAATTGGTTTCTTAGTTTTAGGATCCTCCATATTGTACTTAGTATCTTCAAATACTTTCTTACTATGTTTAGAAGAAGTTAACACTAAGTCCATTTTGTTACAACCTTCAATCCAAGAACTATGAACCAAAGTAGTTTCCATTCCAGCTGTTACTCCCATATTGAACTTTCCAATCTTTTGGAACTCATTTGGTACAGTAATCTGTACCCAGAGGTCTGGTTTGGTAGTCATATTAGGAATTATTTTAGAGGTTAAGTCATCTTCATTATGTTCTTGTAGGTATCCAAATCTAGTATTACCCCATCTTTGAGATAGAATCTTAACATCGTACTTATCTAAATCTATAAGAGCTTTTACAAAATCTCTAGCTCTTGCTCCGTACCCGGAATATGTATCTATTGGACAGCTTACTACTGCTAATGGTTTACTCATCTTAATAACCTGTTAATTTATGTGTAACTTTATTTAATGGTCTTGGACCAGCTTTATGTATATCGAATTTAGGTCTGGGTTTAAAAGTTTCAAAACCTTCGTCCATTACCTCTATAATATTCTTACACATTGTTTCGGCAGACATTTGAGATTCTTCTGATGTGACCCATTCTCTACCTTTTAATCCTTTTTCGATCCTATCCTCAGTTGATAAGTCATATACTTTTTCTAAAGCTATCGCTACATCTTCTGTTGAAACTCTATCGTCAAATATGTAAGGAGTAGTCGGTGAACCTGTTAATGATATGTTTGAAGGAAAGACTGGTTCAACCCAATCCCCGCTCTGTTTAATTGTACCCCTATGGTTGGAAGGAAAGTCAGAACTAAAGTCTATCCATTTACCTTCACCATCTTCAAATCTCATTTGATCTTGCATTCCTCCTGTAACAGTACCTACTATCATTGTACCTGCCATCATTGATTCTGTCAAAGATAATCCCCATCCTTCATTAGAAGAGATTAACATAGTAACGTCAGCCATATTATACATCATATTCATCTGGGCTGTATTAATCTTAGCCTGAGAGAAATAAATGTTAACGTATTCTGGGTCTGTTAATGCTTCTTTAACTGCTCTAAGGTCAGTTCCATTTTGGTCAACTGCTGCTGTATGCATAACCAGAGCACATTTCTTAGCTTTGTCTTTCCCTATTCTATCACAGAATTGTTGGTAAGCTAATACTACATCACCCGGTCTCTTTCTATTGATATTTCTAGAGTTAAAGTATACTACAAACTCTACATCCTTATTCGGAATAGTGTTTCGTTTAAATTCTAGAAGGTCTGGGTAGAGTTTATGTTCTTTTGTTATTGGAAAGAAGTCCTCACTGTTGATACCATGAGGTACATACTTTATGAGCTTATCTTTCGCTCTCTCTCCTAAAACTAATTCATTAATATTTTTAGTCTGTTTAGAGATAGCCATCAATACATCTACTGAATCATAGTAGTTTTTATTGTACATAGGAGCTGGGTATTCATCCCAGATGTTTAACCACATGATAGGAATTTGAGATCTAATCTCTCTTTCAATTTCAAATAACCAAGTCCAGTATCTAGGATCAGTGAAGATAAAGATAGCATCTGGTTTTTCTTGTTTGATTAACCTTCTAATCAATGTAGCATCTCCATATCCATTATTGGGCATAACTTTAACTGAAGCATCTGTAATTCCTATGCGGCTGTTAATGTCTTGGGATAAATCAAATACCTTTCCGGCGTCTGGATGCTGTAGTGCTGCTCCTACTTGAAACCAATTAAAGTGTTGTGCTGTTCCGACTACAAACTCTCTTGCCATAGTAGCAATACCAGAATGCATTCGAATATCATCACATAAAAGTAAGACGTTTTTTCTTTCGTCTTTTGGGATATAACCAAATTTGTCAGTCATTATTAAAGTTTAATGTTATTCTGTTTGTGTACTTTCTCTCTAAAGTCCTTATCTGTAAGATAAAGATAAATTGCACGATCTGCAAGCTTTTTAAATGAAAAGTTGTTTTGTAAGGATGCCATTTTGAATTCGTCGAATAATGGCTGTGTGATTTTAACCGAGGTAAGTTTCTCGTCTTGTTTCATAACTATAATTTTATATCTATATATAAATATATATTGTTTTACAAAACAGCATCAGGACATACTCTTAATTTTTTGAATGCACAGAACATACATCCATTTTTTGAAGGTGAAGTTGGATAGTCTTTATCAATATACTCACCATTCATATCCACTGCTGTTTGAACAAAGTTCTCCATCAAGTCTATAGCTTGCTTTCTCTTTACTTTCCCGGAAGCTGGCCTGAATATTTGAACTCTTTTTTCCATTGCTGCAAATTCAGCATCTTTAGGAACCTTTCTCTTTAAGATAAAATACTCTACATTGATCTTATCTATTGGAATATCAAATTGTTTAGAGAAGAACTCTTTATACAAAAGAATCTGTGCTATCTTCTTATCGTCTTTCTTAGCCCAATCTTTCCATCCTGAAGTTGATGTCTTGATGTCTATAATAGTCCATTCATCTAGAACTTCATTATAGAATACTAAATCAATGAAGCCTTTGAACTTAACGCCAGGGCGTAACTCTTGGTATAATAATGTCTCTACACCAGATAGGTATGTTCCCTTAGTACTAAAGTACCCCCCTCTTTTTTTCTTTAGAAAGTTGAGTATATGTTTACCGTCAAGATAGAACATATTCATCTCTTCTAATGAAGTAAATTCCTGAAAGCTATTTTGTGCTTTAGTAGCTTTGTATGCTTTAACCATATTTTCATACAGTAGAGCATTTAAGTCCATTTCGTTAGCTGTTTTGACTTTATCGTGATATAGGACCTCAAGCCAAGTTTGAATAGTTTCATGCATTGCAGTTCCAAACATAGCATGAATAGAACCTTCATAAGGAGCTAACTTCTTAACATACTGTAAATACCATTGCTTTTGGCAGGTAGCAAAAGAGTTTAATTGTGAATAAGATATATGCTTATTCTGACTTGGTTTTTGCTTTAACTTGCTTTCCCATACTTCCTTTACTAACTTTGGTAACTTCTTCGGCATAACTTGTTTTTAATCGTTCAACATATAGAGTAGCATCCATTAGCTCTTCTTGTAGATGTTGAAGCCAATCAAGGAAATTCAAATCCTCTCTTTCTAATGTTGTGTTGTACTTTTTAATCCCTGTTTGAGACCTTTGTTCAAACGCTTCTTTTACAGATTGAACATACTTGTCTTTTTTCTTACTCTCCGGTACTGTTGTTCCCAAGGTAAAGTCTCCGTAAATTTCACTATTCTTTGTCATAACTTATTCTGTAAATATAAGAAAATTAATTCAGTCTATCAACTAAATTACATATAAACTATTTTATCTTCGTCCCCTTTATCAATCCAACCTTGTGAGCCATCATCAAACTCAACTCTACGTTTTGTAGGTGATTTTTGAAGTACTCTCTTAACCTTTTTAGATTTAATCTCTTGATCATTTTCGTCAACTACCTTCCAGTCTTCGATAATTGGTTCGACTACTTCTGGATCTATAACTTCTATTTTTTTAGGGTCAATTTTTTCTTCTACTTCTTCCTCTATTTCTTCTTTATCTAAATTATCCCATTCACTAAAATCATCTTCTATTTCTCCATAAAGATTCTGTTTAGGTTTAGCCTGATCAAAAGCAAAGTTAGCTGCTATTACAAGTGATATAGCTAGAGGATCAAATACAAAGATTATAATGAGTAATAAGATGTTGATAATCTTGTCCATTGGAGTTCCAGTAAGTCCGGAAAGGTATTGTAATGGTCCTAATTCTCCGGCTACTTCTGTATTGTTGTCTAACTCTAGAATTTGAAGTTGATATTTTTGTAGACTGTCTGCTGCTACTTCTCTTTTTGCTTGTACCGCTTTTCTATTCTCCTCTTCAACTCCGATACGCTGTTGGGCAAGTCTAAGCTCTGCAGTAGAGATGGTGGTTCTAACGCCTCCAACCACCGATGTGTCCTTAACTTGGATTGAGGTAGATTTTGCGTTACTGAGAGTAGAAATATTGCCAGAGATTCTTTCAAGTTCGCTATCATACCTGATAACATCTTTTTCATAGAAGTCTTTCTTTTGAGTTAGAAATGCAGTTTGATTCTCTTTAACTGTTAATTGCCTGTATGTGTCTTGATATGCTGCACTTAAAAAGCCATATATACCCATACTAGTAATCAATACTAATACTACGGCAGCAATGGAGAGATACGTTCTAAGGTACTTGTTTAATGTATCCCAGTACTGGTAAAGGAGAGAGGCTATAACAAGCTTAGCTACCTCTAATGAAGCTGCCATTATTGTTACCTCTAATGCTGCTCCTGCAAATAGCTTACTTAGACCAGATACAGAGTAGAATGCTGCTGAGGCTGATACTGAAAGTGCTGCTAATGCAATTATAGTCGGTAATGTGTTTCTTTTTATTCTTTCGATCATTTTTGAACTACGTTAAGTAAGATTGCTGCTGCTCCTATAGCTGAACCAATTTGATATAGTTTTTTGGTTCGCCGTTCTTTTTTAAGAGCTTTCTGTAAATCCTTAGATAGTTCTTCTTGTGTTTTAAACTGACTATCTTTTTGCTCAATGATCCTTTGGTAATTTAAAACCTGTCCTTTTAAGTTTACAACTAGATCTGATTGAGTTAGTAACTTTTCATTCGTAACTTTTAGGATTTCTTGCATAGACTTCAATTGTCTTTCAGCAGCATCTCCGGTTACTAAGTCTTTTATTACTAACCTCGCTACAGGTTTAGTTAATACTATCGGCTTTGGAATAGTATCTGTCTGAGAAAAACCTTTCCAGCTCATCATCACCAAACTTATCAATAGAATCAAGTTTAGCTTTTGTTTCGCGTTTAATAACATTTACTTCGTTGTTTAAGTTTTTTAACTTTTCATCATAGGTAGCTAGTTTAATCTCTAACTCCTTTGACTCTACTACAAGGCTATCATTAACACCCTCCAGTTGCTGTATTTGCTGCTGGAGGATATTAATTTGTGTCTCATAGTGTTCAATATCTATCTCAGGTCCTTTCTGCAGTATGTAGAATACGGCTAGGGTTGTAAGACATAGTAATATAACACTTCCTCTGTTCATTTTAGTAAGTTAAGAATAAATTCTTAATTAGCCAACTAGAGCAGCTTTAAATGCTGTCCAGTCAAATGCTGAACCTGGGTCCGTTTTTCCTTTTCCGGCACCTCTTACATCATCTCCAGATACATCTGAATGTCTAACTACTGCATCAGCTGGTATATCGTATTGTTTCATCCAATACTTACATACCTCTACCGCTTGGTTAAATTGTTCATCGGTGTAAGTCCCAGGTGTTTCTATAGCTTTTGAAAAAGTACCGAAGTCATGTTCTCCGGGTACAAGTAATTCAAATCCCAAGAAATGTGAGTTTAATCCAGATAACTCTCCATATACTGATTTACCAGCATGAAAAGCTTTACCTGGAGTTTCAACCATTTTTTCATATGTACCATCTGGATGGATAAAACCATGCACAGATAGTTTAACAGACTTTAAGAAGTCGTGTGCTTTCATTGGACCTTCTGGCATCTTTAAAAATTCTGCCATTGAGTGTATAATAATTCCCTTAGGTACTATAGCCATATTTATTCTTTTTTACCAAATATTTTACCTGCTTCACCAATTCCAAATGATCCTAATGTAATGATCACAAATGAATTGTATACAAATTCATTAATTACTAAGTCTTTTCCTACATATCCGGTAACTAAATCTGCAATTGCAAATAACACCATGATAGCAAATGATGCGAATCCTACTACTGATTTTTCGTTGTAGTCGTTTTCGTCTTTAAAAATGTCTTTAAAAGCCATCCAATTTTGTTTTATCTTGTTGAACATGATATAACAGTTTTAATGAAACGTTCCTTTTATATAAATAGGCTTTCATATACGCGGAAAGGGGCTCCTACACCCCCTTCTGCTTCCTACAACGAAATCTATTTCTAGATATCGTCCTCCGTATTGTATATATCTTCCTGTATTCCGGAATAATTATTTCCCATCGAGGCTTTTAATTTCCTTTGGTAGAAACTCTCCGTTGACGGATCCGCATTTTGTACAAGCGAAAACGGGTATTGGGATGTAGGCCGGTTGACCTGTTCCTGTAAGGAGTCCTGATGCTTTTCTAAGGACGAGTTGTTGTTCGAAATATCCGTTTCCGCACTCGTCACATGTAACCCCTGTCGTTTGATTGATGTCGACATTTAAATTTTGTTGCATATTAATTATTTCTGTGCCTTACGTGGCTTTCTGTAGTAATCATTTCCTTCAGAATCTGATTCTGATAAAGATGCTCCTCCTGCTGGTTTAACAGTGTTAGTTTTCTTTTTAGCAGGTGCTTTTGGTGTTACCTTTTTAGCAGGTGCTTTTGGTGTTACCTTTTTAGCAGGTGCTACTACTTCTTCTTTTTTAGCTTTAAGTTTCTTTGCAATAAAAAATGCTGCTACTGCTAAAGCTACTGCGATTAAAATAAATTTCATACTATTTGGTTTGTTTTGGTTTTCTTCCTCTTCTTGGTTTTTTCTTTGCAGCGTCAACTACATCTCCAGCTTGGTTAACTAACTCTTTAGCTGCGTCTTTAACATCTCCGAGTTCTTCTTTAACTCTTTTTGCTCTTTCTTTGACATCTTGAATGATTTCTTTTCCATCCTCTACTGCATCTTCTACAGCATCAGGAATTCCATCGTTGTCTGCGTCTTTAAATTTTTTGAAGAATTTTGTTGCTACAAAAATACCTGCGGCAACTACTACTAAAATTAAAAGGATAATTCCAATTGTTTTCATAAATGATTATTTGTGTTTATTATAAATATACTATTTTAAAGGAATCTTAGCGGGTTTCCAATATGTCCCGTATTTTTCTTCTATATGAAAGTATAGATCTATTAATTCTAAATCGGTATTCATTAACTCTCTCTCATACTCTTCTTTAGTAATCTTGAACGTAGTTAAGAAACCTTTTTCTAAATCAAATAACTTTTCTGACTCATCCTTCTCAAAGTCTTCCATTAGCCTCTTTCTTCTAGCTCTATCTAAAGAAGTCTCTTCTACATACCTTCCGCTATCTTTACGTAACTCAACCCATTTACCGTTCATCTTATGTTCAACAACCATAGCTTCATATTTAAATGAACCCAAATCAAAGTCGCCGTTAAGTATTCTATCTTTGAGAGGATGTCTATTACTGAGAGGGTTGTTTTTTAACGTATAACTTCTCCACCACTGAAATCTATTATAAGGTTTCTTGTAGTATTTAGAAGTTAACCTCTTCTCTAACTCTTCTAATTCGATTGTAGGACTGTACGGTAGGTTTATAATCATACTTAAAGATAAGAATAAATTTCTATTCCTCCAACTCTTTTCTTAGTAAAGTTTTGTGTTACTTTATTCCAACTTTCTGTATAAGCGTAGAACGTGTTATAGGGTAAAATATTATAAGCGTGTTTGATTATCTTTTCTCCTATTCCATCTTTCCTAACTTCAGGGGCTACAAAAAAATTATACAGATAATTTTCTTTAAACCATACAAATCCCTTTGCTTGTCGGTAGGGTGCGTAAACAAATAAATCCTGCCCTTTAGATAACCTCTCTAATGCGTCTTTTTGGTCCCACATTCCTTCCCAATGTATAGTTGAGTTAAAAATTTGGATTGAACTATCTATGATGTTTATATAACTAGAACAATTACCTTCATGTATATGAAAAGTATGTTCCAATTCAGGATAGGGTTTGTTCGTTGGAAGTCTATACCAAATTTTATCTTGCATTCAAAATTCTAGCTGCCTCTAGTATTGATTCTTCTGAATATTCTGTTAAGATTTGGTATGCAGCCATTTTTGTACCTTCATCTAGTATTTTCCTCTTAACCACTTCTCTATCGGAAATATCTCCTAGGAACGGTCTTCTTGTAACTGTCTCTCCTCCATCTGGAGATTCATAGATATAAGTAGTATCAGGGCCGGTAGTCGATATCCTACCTTCTTCTAACATCTCTTCATACTTTTTAATTGAATCACTCATAACATTTATTTTATTTATTTCCAGTTAAAATTATTTCCCATATGACCCCACTTTGATGTTTCATAGAATGTTGGTTTTTTCAAATCTAAAAACTCTATAATACCTTGAGGTGATAAATCATAACCTGTTACTTTTTTATCTACTCCATCTACTGTAGCTGTAGCTTGTAGAGGCTGGTTATACCCAATTGCATATGCTAATGTAACTTGTACTTCTTTAGCTTTATATTTTTCTAAATAATCTACTGCTACTCTTCTTGCCATATAGGCTGCTGATCTATCTACCTTAGTTGCATCTTTACCTGAAAAAGCTCCTCCTCCAATTGGTACTCTAGGTCCGTAATTATCTACAGCAAGTTTCCTACCAGTTACTCCTGCATCAGCTTCAAAACCTCCTTGTTTCCAATCTCCTGCTGGGTTACAGTGTAGAGCTTCTATTGTATATTTTTCTTTTTTAAAGAATCCTTTAGCTATTTTTTCTAAATTTTCCTTAGGTGCATTTTGAAATGAAGCTACAACTCTAACTTTTTTACCATTTATAGTAACTTGAGTTTTGCCATCGAATGGATACTTCTCATACATTAACCTGTTTAACTTTCTTGCTAAGTAATACTCTTGTGGAACGAATTCATCGTTATCGTTACAGGCATAACCAATCATAATACCTTGATCACCTGCACCTCCGGTATCAACACCTTGTGCAATTTCTGGTGATTGTTCTACTATATTAATAGTAACATCTTCAACTCCAGTAATATTACGAGCTATTGTTTTAATACTCTCTTCGGTTTGTTTGTATAGAGAAGTTACTTCTCCTGTTATAAACACTTTACCATGTCCTCCTGCTGTTTCTATAGCACATCTAGAATTTGGATCTGCTTCCAAGTAGGCATCCACTAGAGCATCTGATACTCTATCGCATAACTTATCTGGGTGACTGGGTGATACTACTTCTGCTGTTCTAATTTTCATAAATAACGTTTTTTGAATAACTTTTTAAAGTTGTTATAACCTGCTGCTGCATTAGCTAACCAATCACTATGACTGCCATCATCACTAACCCACTTATATAAAGATAAGGAAATTCTTTCTTGTTTGCAAACTTTTGCTATAGAATATCCTTCCATATCTACTAAATCACATCTATTGAGATAGTATGTAGAACTTTCATGGTATTTTTGACTGGAGTCATAGAATAGATCTGTTGTAAATAGACTGATTCCTGAATCGCTAAGTTGTATTGGAGGATGAGTTGGTATTCCAGTTGTACCGGTATAAAAATTGTCCCATACGGTTCCTACCTCTAAGACCTCTCCCACTTTATGGTTTTGTAAATTACCGCATGAACCAAAATTTATGATTTTAGATGGTTTACCACCTCCATTAGTTAATTTATGATTCTCTATAAGCTTCTTTGTATTAAGAGCTGCTTCTATTTTTCCGACTCCTATGATGTGTATTGGAATACCAAATAACTCTTCATCATGGTGTTCCAACTTTGTAGCTGATACTAATAAGATATTAGGCATTTTGTTTTATGTTCTTTTGTGATTCCTATATCCAATAGACATAAAGAATCTATTACTTGATATCCAGCAAAGTCTGCTAGTTCTTCTGCTGCTTTCATTGTTCCACCAGTTGCATATACATCATCGACTAAGACAATGTTACCCCAGCCGCTTTCCATTTCAATAATATCTGAACCGTATTCAAGATCGTATTCAGTTCTACATAGGGCTGCTCCTTTATCTGGGAGTTTGCCTGCTTTCCGGATCATTTTAAATCCTTTAAGATTGATTGATGCTAGGGCTGCTGCGAAGATAAAACCTCTTGATTCAATTCCAACAAAGTAATCTACTTTCTCCATATCGATGAGCTGACCCATATCGTAGATTGCATCATAAAATGCTGCTGAATCTTGTAGTAGCGGTTGAATGTCTTTGAAGTTTATTCCTTCTTTTGGAAAGTCTGGAACCTCTTTAATATAACTTTTAAAATCCATTTTATTTACCTCTTCCGGCTTTTTTTACAACTTGTTTTACAACATTTTTTCCTTTGTTGTTTTTAACTTTACTTTTATCTGTTTTTGTATTCGGTGTTAGGCTGTTGCCAAAAAATTTAGAACTCATTTGATTTGTGTTTTTGTTTTCGGTTATACTTAGATTTATCTCCGTGATCTTTTTGTATCATCCTCCGTCTCGCAAGTTGAGCTAGTTCGCCCATCGAGTATTTCTCCGCCCCTATGTTCATTCCATGATTCTTCAAAATAAATAAAATCTTGCATATTAATAAATATAGGAAATACTTTTCGATTAAACAAAAAAAAGAGGCTAAATAGCCCCTTCTTTATAATTTATTACAACTTGTGTTGCACCTAAGTCCTTCTCGACCCAGACTTTTTTTCCTTCCAGATACATCACCCGCAGGGTAACGCGATTATTCTCATCATATTGTGTCCATATACCATGTGGTTTAAACACTCCATCTACGTTTGTGTACATTCCTTTTTGTGTTGGTGCTCCATCGAATTTGATGGTGACTGCTACGGTCTCTTCATTTACTACCTTATAGGTCTTTTCTTGTGCAAGTCCTACGGCAGATACAAGCATTACTAATGCAAATAAGATCTTTTTCATATGCCGGTGTTTAGGGGTTATGTTAATAAATAGGTAGTTCTTGAACTTCTCTTGAACTTCCCTTAATATTAAGATAATACATATTGGGCATATATCCAACTATATCAACAAAAAACCCCACCGGTTAGGGTAGGGCTCTTGTTAAAAATGCGCGTGACGCCTTCGGCGGAGAGAGAAAAACGCCCCCTCCTCCTCGGTTACTTAGTCTCTGCTACAGAAGCCTTACGGTAGTCAGTAATCAATTTTTTGATCTCTCCTGCTGCCTTACGTGCTCTCTGTTGAGATGCTTTAGTAGTACCTGCATTGTTTTCTGCTAATTCATTAAAGTTAGCCTCAATTGCTTCAAATAATTCTTGTTTAGTTGCCATAATTTTAATTTTAAAATTTAATTACCCTAATAACATGTTTGGATCCATGCCATTACTCTCTTTTTTATTTTTTTCCGGTAGGTTTGAAACTACTGCTTCTGTAATCAACATCGTACCGGCTACCGATGCTGCATTTTCTAATGCTAGTCTTGTAACTTTGGTTGGGTCTATAATACCTGCTTCAAACATATTTACTGTCTTGTCTTCTCTTGGATTAAAACCTAACCATTTATCTTTAGAGGATTGTAAATCTGTATCTATCTCCTCTATTCTATCTGAGGTGAATCCTGCATTAAGTAAAATCTTTCTGAAAGGAGCCTCACAAGCATTCAATACAATTTGGTATCCCTTGTATTCGTCTTTAGCTTCGATTGAGTTTAATCTATCTTCTAGCATTGTAGCTGCATTTAATAATGCAACTCCTCCTCCAGGTAAGATTCCTTCCTCTAAAGCTGCTTTGGTAGCATGTAGAGCATCATCAACCCTATCTTTCTTTTCTTTCATCTCTACTTCAGTCATACCTCCTACGTGTACGATTGCAATACCTCCGATAAACTTAGCTAATCTATCTTGAAGATTCTCTTTCTCATAAGGTGATTTAGTATCATCAATTTGATTCTTAATCTCTTCTACTCTTTGAGTAATCTTTTCTTCATCACCTTTAGCGTCAATAATTGTAGTTGTATCTTTACCGATAGTAACTTTGTTAGCAGAACCTAGCCAATTAGTATCGAACTTGTCAAACCTCATACCTTTTTCTGATGAGATTACTTGACCTCCTGTTAAGACTGCAATATCTTCTAGAACTGCTTTTCTTCTATCTCCAAAGTCAGGAGCTTTAACTGCTGCTACAGATAAGATACCTCTCATCTTATTAACTACTAGTGTAGACAGTGCCTCTCCATCAAGATCTTCTGCTATTACTAATAATGATCTATTCTGCTGTGAAACACTCTCTAAGATTGGTAGTAACTCTTTGATTGCATTTAGACGTTTGTCTGTAATTAGAATCAACGGTTTTTGAAGAACAGAGGTCATGGTAGAGTTATCTGTAACGAAGTATGGAGACTTATAACCGCGATTGAATTGCATACCTTCGACTGTTTCGAGATATGTTTCTCCTGTTTTGGATTCTTCGATTGTAACAACACCGTCTCTTCCTACTTTATCCATAGCAGTAGAGATCAATTCACCAACTTCCGAGTCGTTATTGGCTGAAATTGTAGCGACCTGTTTTAACTGTTCTTCATCCGTTATTTCTTTAGAGTAGTCAGTTTCTAAAAACTTAACTACTTCTTTTACTGCTTTATCAATACCTCTCTTAACATCTACTGCATTTGATCCTGCATCTAAAGAATCAATACCGTCATTAAGAATTGTTTGTGCAAGTAAGGTAGATGTGGTTGTTCCATCACCTGCCTGTTCTGCTGTCTTAATAGAAGCTTGTTTTACAATCTGTGCTCCTAAGTTCTCTACTTTATCTTTTAACTCGATAGATTTAGCTACAGTTACTCCATCTTTTGTTGATACTGGATTACCCATATCTTGTTCGATAATAACATTACGGCCTGATGGTCCTAATGTTGCTGTAACTGCATTTGCTAATTTATCTACTCCGTCAGCTAGTTTATTTCTAGCGTCATCTGAAAATGTAATCTTTTTACTCATAACTATGCTTCTTTTACAACTGCTAAAATTTCTTTATCTTGTGCGATATAGTACTCTTGACCTTCGAAGTCAATTCTTAAAGTACCAATTTTTGGAACAAGTACAACATCTCCTACTTTACAGGATCTAACTGTGATAAGTTTTCCAGGATCTAGTTCAGACTGTCTTCCTGGTCCTACTGCTAATACTTCGCCCATTTCTGGTTTCTCTTTTCCTAAATCTGGAATTACGATTGAACCGTAAGTCTGTTCTCCCTCATCAATCGGTTTGATAAGGATTCTGTCATTTGTTGGCTGTAACGTTTTACTCATTTTCTATGTTTATGTCTTTTATGTCTTGAACGAGGTAATAGAATCCGTTAGAGTTAAACATCCTATCACAGTGAAGCATTTCTCTCCAAGCCTTTAATCCGTCAATATTTCCATTGACTTGAGACTCTTTGATCTTTCGGATCACCAGATAGATATTTCCTTTAACCTCTATAACCTCTTTATTCATTATATTAATATATGATTATTATTTAAGAAAACAAACCCTAGAGCGGTTTATTTTTACTTAATTTTTAGAGTCTTAAGTTCAGATCCTTTTGCATAAGGAATTGCAATCTTTAATAAGCCGTATTTGAACTCAGCATCTGCTTTAGCCAAATCGAACTTACTATCGATTTTCCATCCTAAATTGAAGGAACGTTTTGCTATACCTCTATAGATATACTTTGCGTCGTCTTCTTTATTCTCTGGTTTACTATAATTTACCCTTAATGTATTATTTTGAGTCTGTACTTCGAGTTCTTCTTGGGAAACTCCTGTACAAGCGATGTCGAACACTAGATGTGTCTCTGTCTCGTAAATGTCTACTGGGTGGGGAAGTTTGGATTCTGCCAGGGGTGCGTAAGCCTGGCTTGATTGCAAAAAATTGCGGACTAAAATGTCGAACGGATTTCGTTCATTTAAAAAAATGTTACTCATAATGATGTAGTTTGTGGAGTCCTAAGATCTCCGGTTAATTTAAAGTTAATTGCTCTAGGGTCAATCTTCTTTGTTTATATAAATATCCTTAATTTTAACTTCTGTAAAAAGTCTATAAATTTCCTTAAGTGTGTATTTATTTACACTCTCTTCAGTCATATCCAAAATAGGAGGATAGAATTGGTTAAGGTTTTCCTCAGTTAATACCTCTTCTACGTTCTTAATATTATGAGATTCTAACCATTCTTTGATTTTATCCGGGGTGCAGTTATAAACATATTTGTTTTGGTCTTGTGGGCTAAAATCAAAATGAATCATATTATCTCCATTGGTTTTATTTCTTATTAGTTTGTCTTTGATTAACTGGATATCATTATTAAAGTATGCGTGGTATAGGTTCTTTCCTACTGTAGAGTAGTTTACATATCCCTTATATTTAGAATTACTAAAGGTCTCTGCTTCTTTATAGAAGTCTAACGTAAAATGTTTTTTATTCTCAGTAGATAAACTCACAGTAGAGGCCTCAAAGTTTTTTAATGTGACTACCGCATAATTCTTATTACTAGATTCCTGCTGCAGTGTAGATTCTAATTTGTGTATGTTATAGTTTAAATCTAACAAAGCTTGGTCTACTTCTTTACTATATTCTAGTTTTACTTGATTCTCTACAGAAGTATGAAAGTATTCATGAAGTCTATTGAGAGTTTCTTGATTGGTATTTATATCTACAGTGTACGGTATGGTATAACCCATACCTTGTAAAGTCTCTATATTTCCATTTAGTGTATTTATTAGATTAATTTTATCTGCAAAATAGGGGAAAGAGTAGTGGGTGTTTGCCATATCTATTTTTGAGTTACCTTCTTCAATAGAAGAATAGCTCTTTAAGATACAATTTTCAAAATACCACTTTGTGAACTCAGTGTCGATACTGCGGTATGATAGTTTTTCTTGATTATTGAAGATTAAGTCAACTTTATACATAAATTAAAATTTTAATGCCCTTCTTTCCAGTTATCTGCAATTTCTGGTGGTGCTTTTAAAGTCACTCCAGGTAAGTGAGTAGTATTCTCCATAATTTCTTGAACTATAGGAGCAAACATTTCAGCATCTTTCTCGTCAACGTTAATGATAAGTTGATCATGAACCTGTGCCTGACATTTAGCATCAATACCTAACTCTCTAGCTTTTCTATTGATTTGAACCGCTGCACGGTTTACTACCGCAGCTGCTAAAGACTGAAGTTGAAAGTTAAGACAGTTGTTGAGTCCATTTCGGTAATCTCTATAGGCTTGTATAACCTGCTCTTTACCGTATTTAGCTTCTAACTCTTTTCTGAATCTCCAGTCCATCATTCTATCGCCAAACTTCTCATAAGTTCTTTTAACTTTAGGTAAGTGTCTAACACGTCCTACATAATTTTTAATGAACCCGTGATCTTTGACTTGACGTCTAGAATTCTCTCTCCATTCTTTAAGCTGAGGGAATCCATCTAAATAACCTTGAACTAGTTTCTCTGCAATCTTTTGATCCACTCCTAGAGTCATTTTAAGAGCATATGCCTCCATACCGTATGCAATACCTAATGAGTATGCTTTAGCTTTATTACGTGCAGGAGCGTCAAGCTTCTTAAGGTAATTATCTGCTTTTTTATCCGGTGATACTCCGTTAGGGAATCTATCTTTCTGCTCTTCTAGCTTTTCAGTCTTGATAGCAACCGTAGAATAGAAATCCCATCCGTTATTGAAAATCTCCTGTAAAGCAACATCGCCTGTTACAGATGCAAAGCAGTGAGGTTCTAATGATTCGTAATCGGCATCGATTACTTTTCTACCTTGACCGGCAATCATAAACGCTCTAACGATATTTGTGTATCGTACAATTATCGGAGCATCCTCTCCGTCCTCTTTGGGTTTTGGAAGCTGCTGTGCATCTGATCCATAACGTCCTGATACAGTACCATTCTGCTTAAAGTAGAAATAGTATTTACCGTCTTCAGCTCTGTCTCTAAATCGATCTACGTATGTCGACTTAATTTTCAGAAGCTTATTATATACTCGTAGGTTTTCAGCCCATTCATAAGTCTTAGACAACTCCTCGATCATATCCATATCGAACTGAGCTCTACCAGATTTAGTCTGTCCTGCTGCTTTTAAAGGTTTAATTCCCATATAACCGAAGACGATCTCACCCAAGTGTTTTTTAGACTGAATATTAATTAAGTCTCCATCGTTTGCTTCCTTCCACATAGCCATCGAAATACGGTATCTTTCTACCTCTTCGATAAGGGTCTCGTCTCCGGTTAATAGGAATTGCTTGACTTTTTCTTCTTTTTCATTGGAAGGTTCAAACGCCTCAATATTTTTCTGAGTAAGTGAATACTTACCTGTTTTTTCTGATTTAGGTAACGGTATAGAATACCTGGCTACAATAGACTGAGCCCAATTTCCTTTAGGTGAAACTGGATAGTTATCTAATGCAGTCTTAACTACCCAGGATTTAGCTTCTGAAGTGGCAAGTAGAGATTTCATTACAATCTGTTTATTTGCTTCTAAGTCTTCAGTAATGTCTTTGTGTGTTTGCTCTATTAAGTCCATATCGAGTTTTACACCATATGATTCCATCGGTACAGTTACCTCTCTATAGACGGGCATTACCTCCTCTTCAAAGAAGAATTTTTCCAATCCCTCATCTCTAAGCTTATCCAAATATAGATTACAAATGCGAAGGGTAAGGTCAGTATCAGCACTAGCATATTTGCTAAGGATGTCAAGATCTGCCTTGTAGATTTCAAAAAGCGCTTTAGTAGTTTGGCCACCATTTTTCTTAATAGATTCTTTTAGTTCAATTTGTTCTTGGTTGGCAGCTTCTTCTACATTTAGACCAAGTGCCTCTTGGTTCATTATCGCTATGGACTTTAATCCAAAAGGGTTACCGAATCCAAAAGCACCCTCTTCGTAAACTGTATGGACTAGAAGTCCTGTATCAACCCAGATGTCTTCTAACAAGTCAACATCAAAGTAATTTTTAATAAATTGAACATCAAAGGAAGCGTTGTGAAATACAAGTTTCTTTCCTTTTAAAAGTTTAAGTAGGTTCTTACTTATAACTTCGGTAGAGGTTCCTTCAATCTCTTGAAGAATTAACTCCTCTTTACTGTAATCATAGACAAGTGTTGGTAGGTAAAATCCAACTCCTTCATCACCGGAAACAGACCATCCGATAATATTATCTTTTCTAGGATTCAATCCAGTTGTTTCGGTATCGACAGCGATAACATCTGAATCTATAATGTGTTGGTGTAGAAGTTCAAGAGTCTCTTTATCTTGAACGGTGTAGTACTTCTTTTCTAACTGCATTTATAACCTTTTATTTGTATACTTAAATATAAGAAAATTTTATATTAAATCCAACAACTCTTTTGGATAATCTTCTTTTTTTATTTTCATCCCTAAATGCTGTTCTAGCATTTGAATTACAGCTAACTTTTTATTTTTATCTCCAGAACCGTATGCATATGCCATTGAACCTTTATGTCCTTCTATTTGACTTTGAATGTTAGTACAAGTCTGTTCTACAAGAAGTTCATCTTCTTCTTCTAATTCAAAATCTATTTTATAGAGGCCGGCATACTTAAGAAGCTCTATTAGATCCTCCTCTTCATATGACTTCTTAATTGCGTTAAAGTCATCAATATCTCCTCCTTTATCAGGATGAGTATAAGTAGAAAGTTTTTTATAGAGCTTTTTAAGCTTTTGTGGTTTCTTTTTCTTTGGTGGTGAGTCGAGATCAACTTCATCTTCACCTGGTGGGGTATCTCTCATCTCCCCAGTTTCCTCATTTACCCACATTTCAGAATTCTTTTGAACGAAATATTTACCGAAGTGTTTATTCCATACCGAAAGGTAATCTTCTAACTCTTCTTCAACCTCTTCAAGTTCAAGTTTTAAGAATTCATATTTATGTGTTATTTTTCTGAGGACTCTGGACATTAATATTCACCGTATAGATCGAACTTCTCTGGTTCGGGTTCTTCTATAAATATTTCCTTTTCCTTTATAGCGAATAATTTCCCGTTTAGTGGTTCTAATCTATAGTGACCTTTGAATTGAGTCTTTCTCATATAAGCTGTTAGAGTAGGGACCAATCCTTCTACGGTGGTCCCTTTATCTATTGTCAGCTCCCAATTATCACCGGGTGGTGTTCTGGTTGCGATTAATTCTAATTGTTCTTCTATAACCTTATCAGCCATTACTGTCTTAGAGTTTTTGCGATTCTATAATCTGGTGAAGTGAAAAACTCAGGTATTAACATAGAATGTGTAGCCCTAATTGGATTAATATCTAATCCTCCTCTTCTTGTATATAAACAAGATACCATTAGTTCTTCAGGATCAAAAGCCTCTTTTAAGTGCATATAGATCATTTCACAAATCTCTTCATGGAAATGAGATACAGTTCTATGAGATACAATGTACTTGGCTAATGATTCGGCTGTTGGAACTCTTTTACCTTTAATATTGATAAATACATCTCCCCAGTCTGGTTGATTTGTTACTCTACAATTAGATCTTAATAAGTTTGATCTATATGTTTTGTTAAAACCATCTCCATCTTCTCCTTCTAGCTGTGATGAATCTGATTTGAAGGCTGTAAAATCAATCTCATCTAGATTTGTAAATTCAGATAAATCTTTATACTCAAAACTTACAGCTGGGACTTCATCTTCTGATTGATAAAAAGATACAGTCGTGTTAGTCTCTAATAACTCATCTAGATCTCTTTTAACTCTAGCCTCAATACCTAAAATACATTCTCTGGCTGTTTCTCCAATACGGGTCATATTAAATGAATTTAAATACAACTTAATTGATTTAGATTCAACGTGATGAGAGGAATCGGCAGGACATACAATTTTTAACATTCCGGCTACCGGTTGACCTTTTGTTGTGATAGCTGATACTTCATAACAATTCCAAGTATCTACTCCTACAAATGGTAAATCGTTATCATCGATACCGTATGCTTCTCTATTTAAGTACCTCGGTACCTTTACAAGTAAGTCTGGGTTATACTGGTCTGAATAACCATCACCGCCTACTTTACCTAAATGCTTTCCAGCAATTTTTACTACTTCTTCGTAATTTTTAACGTCAGCCATTTTTTTAATTATTTAATCTTTCTTTAATTTCTTTTTTAATATACCTAATCTGATCTATAGCATGTGCCCTTGTTTTAGGGTAGCTGCTACCTTTACTTCCTATTCTTATTCCTTCCTTAGTTTTAGTCATTGATCCGGGAAGAGGTGTAAAAATAATATCAGCCGTATCTCCAAAAATCTGGACATAAAAACTTTTAGACGACACCCTTACCCCTACTCTAATATTAATTCCCATATATTGGAAATGTAATTTTTTATCAAAGTTTTCAATATCAACTACCTCATTAATGTACTCTAAACCTTCCCTTAATAGAGTGGTTTTAATAATAGAAGATTCTGTATCTCTAATTCGAAATTTCTTGAAGTCTTTGTTTACGTTCATCTCTAAGGGATTTAAAACTTTGATAGTAGTTATCATAAAATTCTAATGTTTTAGTTAAAAGTATATCGTTATCTATTTCAAAAAAATCTACTGCCTCTTGGTCTGGAATATCTGAATATTTCTCAAAATTGGACCTTTCGTTAGTATAGTGGATTGGAAAGTTTTCAGAAAATGGAAAGTCACTGCCGACACACCACTGTCTATACCCGCCTTCGGCTACTGCAGTTCCTTTCGCAACAGTAAAACAACTAAAGTCAATAAATACGTTATGGTAAAACTCAGCACATTCTAATGCACTTTTAATAATCATCCTATGCGAAATATGTCGCAGTAGGTTACCTGCTCCAGAACCGTCAAGTATCCTTTTTGATGATGGTTTAGCTGCTGTAGAAGAAGGACCGTAATCTCCTCCATGATTCATAATAAACTTAACATTTGGATAATTTTTTGCAAAAACTGCGATCATCATAGGACTAGCAGTGTTATCAGGTTTAGAGGTTCCTTGAGTATGAAAGGATGCAATAGCATTTTTAGGTAGACTCGATAAGACTTTTTTAACAACTTTATCTTTAAAATAATCCAACCCAGAATCTACTACTCCATCTCTATCCCACCATCCTCTTTCTGAGGCTAGTTTAATACCGTAGCAATGTCCTCCTGTTAAAAAACCCCTACCTTCTATATTTACATCTAATTCAGGTACTGTATTTATACATGTAGGAGTTTGTTCTGTTGGGCCAAATACACATTGAACACCATAACATTTAGTAGATGTTAATTTAGCGAGTCTTTCTAATTCAGCATAATCATCTCTATTATACAAAACTAGTGCATGAGTTACATTATGAGTTTTAAAGTAATCAGCCATTTCCTCAGGAGTGATATCTCTTTGTTGCTGACCTCTACTAGAAGCAGGAAATGCTCTTAAGTTAACATGCATATCAAATCTAATCATAACTAATAATTCTTTTTTTATCTCTGTTAGTTGGTTCTATTAATTCCATTGTTTCTATATCTGTATAGGTAAATGAAAGTTTAGTTTTTGATTTACCGTGCCATTTAAAACCTAACTTTTCGTAAAACCCTACTGATGGTATATCAGCGAAAAATCGTAGTTTACTTACTTCCCTTTTTCTCATCTCGTTATACATGAGCTCCATTAACTCTGTACCAACTCCTTGACCTCTGTATTCTTCAAGCGTAATTAAATGTCTGAGTACACAGTAATGCGGTTTTCTTTTAGTAAAGGTGAGAAAAGCAAATCCTTTATTTTCGTAGGAAAGTACTACTGCTCTATCACTAGACCAATTCTGCTCTATTCTCCAATCGTATAAAGCAGACTTCAAGTGTGATTTTGAAGATTCCCTACCTTTGTACCCTGCATCAATTCTCTGTTGCAGTATACTTTCTAAATAATTCTCAGTTACCAATGTATTCTAATATTTGTTCAACTCTCTGCAATGGTGACCCTGTTACAGTTAGGTAGGGCTGTCTTACTCCTTCTAATAAGTTTTGAAATTGTAAGTCAATATCTTTTCTCCATTCTTCGTTTACACTTCTAACTCCATCATCGACTGATTGGAATTCAATAGGAAAGTAAACATAATGGGTATATTCGTTTTTTACTCTATCCCAAGTATCCATAATGTAGCTAAATGATTCAGTGGAGATATTAGGCATAAAGGATGAGTAGACAGCTAAATCCATATAACACCTATCTAAGATAACGTTATTTCCATTTAATAAAGCTTCTAAATGAAAAGAACTAATAGCTAACTGAGTTTCTGATGTTCCTAATTCATTGATAGGAAAACCGTATTTAGCTACACTACGGGTAGATTCGTTAATAAATTCGTATTTAGGTAATTTATTCTTAAGTAATTCGTAGACAGTAGTCTTACCCGTACTACTTGCCCCTACTAATGCGATTCTTTTAATCATATAACCTTAATTATTTCTTTAAATATAAGAAAACTATTACTTATCTACAACTATTCCTTTAAGTAAATTAATCCATAAATATAGACTCCTATCTTTTAGAACATCAAATAACTCATCTAGGTTTTTTATATCCCAAGTAGAGAATCTTTCAAAAGATAGTACTTTACCTTCATCTACTCCGGCAGTAACTCTATGAATAACACATCCGGCAGTTGTATATTTACCTTCCTTCATTCCCTCCCAAGTTTTAACTTGAGGATCTTTACCTTTAAGTTCTGGATAGTCTATTATAAGACCTGGATGTCCATTAAACATTTTAAACTTTTCACATAATTCAGGAGGCATTACTCTTAACCACCCATGTAACGTTATAACTGCGTCCGGAAAGTATACTAATGTTTCTTCGTATTCCTCTAGATCAGGTTTATTACTTAAAGTAAAATATCCTTGTTTTTCTATTCTAGGGTCAATAGTTCTAAGATGGTCTGGTCTATCATTAGTTATAATCCTATCAGGCCATTTACCTAAAGCTTCAGATAAATCAGCAATTTCTGATCCTGTTTGACTAAAAAATGCAATCCACTTTTTCATACTATATCTTTTAATTCTACTGGATATAAGTAGATACCGTCCCAAACTTTATATTTGGGTAGGGTTCCTTTTTTATCTACTTCTTTGACTTCTCCTTTTACAGTTATTCCTGCAAAATAAAACTCAAGTACTTCTCCTACTTTATAGTGTTTTCTTTTCCCCATTTGTGAACCACTTAAACTTATTGATATTGTATAAGATAGTATTTAAATCTTCTACCTCATAATTGATAAGTTCAAATAACTTTTGAGATTCTTTAGACCATAGACCGTCTTCTCCGTACTCTATTCCTTTTATACCATGTACTACTGGGTTAGAGGTATCTAATGAGTAGATCCAGGGATACTGTGAATAGAAAGAGAATTCTTGAGGAAGACCGCAACCTAATAAGTGGTGAGGTTTATTCTCATTGATCACACCGTCTTTCAATAGGTCTCCTAAGAGTTTAACTCTTCCAAGCATCCAACTTACGTATTTGTTAGGATGAGGGACAGACTTAGTATAATACGAGTAGTCAAAGGATATCGCTATCATATCAACATCAGCTATCTCATTCATATAAATGTAACAAGCTTTTATTTCTTCATATGATTTCCCTTGAACTACCCCTATCTTCTTGCCTGGCAGGTCTTTATATCTCATATTCCATTCTGCCATTTGATTCATAGTCTTTTTGACATTCTCTAAGGCATCTGGTACTATATACCAGGTAGGTCTCAATCTTTCAACCCATCCGGCAAACTTATCAGCATCAAAAGCTTCTTCTAATTCAAAGATAGAGTTATCTAAAATAACTTCTCTACCTTTTCTTACAGCTTCTTTAAACTGATTTAAATACTGTTCATCTTCTTCAAATAAATGAACTAACGCATAATCATAGTCTGTATTCTTTTGTATAGTTTCAAAAATACTCTTAGGACTCTCGTGTGCTATCTTTATCATCTAATTCTTCTACTGAGTTATTAATTTCTTTAAATGCATCGTTTAGTTCCTTCATAGCTTTGTCTAACTTTACTTGATATTTCTCATATTCGTAAGTTTCGGATATAGCTTGTAGAGCAATAGAAAGTGGAACCATATCCATTTTATGACTCTCTACATAAACTTTATGATCGTCTAAATTTATTGCCATGTTAAATAACTGTATCTACGTTTTTACATTTAGCTAATTCATCAGTTGTAAAAAACTGAGTTAGATCAGGTCTGTAGTAATTAATTGATTTCATTACTTTTTTATCTCTACTTCTGTACACAATAAACCTTCCTTCCGCAATCTCCTCATAATGACAGGCCTCACCTTGTTCCTCACTTCTTTTGCCGACGGTAAGTATGGCTTCTGCTTCAGTTGAACAAGCTTTCGACATATTACTTCCTTGTACCTCTTGATATGCTGGCCATATCTTATCTTTAAGACCGTGTAACATAGTACCGTTCCCAAGGGAAACATAAGCAATATCGCAAAGAGCGTCCAGAACCTCCACGATATCTCCGTTTTCGCAAGCTTCTCTATATTCTTCGAGTTCTTCGAGTATGAAGTCGTAAACAAACTTCCACTCTTTTTCTTCAGGAATGATAGGTTCATAATTGTTTGGTTTTCCAAATGTTGCGTTGAACGTTTCTACTTCGTCAACGAAAGGTACCGAGCCTTCTGGGAATAATGATAATTGCATAACTTTTATTTTACTTTATTATAATATAAGAAAAAGGTCCCGAAGGACCAAATTCTAAATTACTTTTATAATTCTTGATTCGGTAAGACTAATGATTTTAAAGTCTGTCTCTCCTAAATCTTCTAACATTTTATATGTCTTAGATTCTGCTTCAGTTCCGGACATTGCGTCTACTAAATAGATCTCTCTTACTTTTTGAATTCTACCTCTATCGTTTTCTCTTTCAAACTGGGTGGTCACTTGCCAATAATTTGTCATATGTCTAATTTCTAATTGATAATTCTATGTTTTTATAAAACTCTGCTTTTGCTGAATCTTCATGTAAGAATGCTCCTGTAAGTTTAGCAGTCTGCATTGCTGCTCCTTGATGCTTAACTCCTCTACAAGATACACAAGCATGTGTTGCATTTACCATTACGGCTACTCCTTGGTTTCCTTCACATATTTTATCTACTGCATTATGAATAGCAACTGTTAATTGCTCCTGGATTGCTCCTCTTCTACCAAATTGTTCTACGATTCTATTCAGCTTAGATAATCCAACTACTTTACCAGTTTCAGAAGCAATGTAAGCAATACTTACTTCTCCTCTTATTTGCTGGTGGTGATGAGAACACATAGACGTAACTGGGATTCTGCTTTCCTGTACTATGCCGTCATATCCATCTGAAGGGAATGCTGTAACTCTATCTAAAGGAGAATACCTTCCTGCCCATAGATCATTTACATATGCTTTCGCTACTCTGGTTGGAGTATCTGATGAGTTAGGGTCTGATTTATAATCTACTCCTAATGCTGTTAGAAAATCAGCAAATGCGTTAGATGCATTTAAGATAATTTCATTTTTCTCCATTTCGGTAAGTCTAGCTTCAGGACCGTCTTTTGCCTGCTTTTGAGCTAGTTGAGTAGAAATACCATTTGCAAAACCTGCTTGAACCAATTCGGTTCCTTTAATAAATTTTTTAGCCATCTATAACTGTTTTTATATACTTAAATATAAGAAATATCTTTCTATTTGACAAGATAATCTTGAATTGTTTCTGAATCTTTTTTCTCCCAAGGGTAAACTATCCATCCGTAATCTGAATCAATTTTTTCACCGTAGTAGTCTGGTTCAAAGCTTGATTCTTCTTTATACTGTAATGCAGCGTATTTTGGGGTTGTGAATTGTTTTTTGAGATCTTCAAATGTTTTACCTGAATCTGCTATATCGTCTATAATAAGAAGATTTGGGTAATGGTTACTAGGACGTTCCATATACGGTATGTCAAATCTATGTGAGTATAGAATTGCAAGTAATGTACCTCCTCTCGGTACTCCTGTAACGTATTTAACCTCTTCTTTTGTCTGCTCGTGGATCTTGTCTAATAGAGAATAGATTTCATCCCAACTTATAAAAACCTTTTTTATCATTTTATTGTTTATAGTCTATCCAATCTGTTCCTTTTGTATCTATATTTGGAAAATTAAATGTATGTTTCTGTCCATTAAATTCAATAATCTTAACAAACCCAGAAGGAACTGTAGCACCAGACGGTAGAACAGTTAGATTACCTTCAAATAGTACTACAATCTTTACCTTTACTTCATAGAAATTAGCTAAATCTCTTTCGAAAGATTCTAACTGATTCCATTGTCCTCTATTTAACCCTTGGTGCTGTAAAGCTGAGTTTAGATATGAGAAAGTCTTTTTTAATGTTTCTTTAGAACATGAAAATGCTGCTGCTGGAGCTAAATGACCTTTATCCCAAATATTCTTAGAATAGTCATCATCATCAGAAGTATGAATTTTATCATCCGTATAAAAATCCATTCCGGATCTAGATGCTTGACCATTCGGACATTTTACAGTGTATGTAACTTCTAGTGGTTGTTCGTAAACTTCAGAGTAGACTCCTTGGTATAAATCGTCAACTTTAAACTCTACTCTATCTCTTAATTGTCCAAATACAACTTGTGCTGTTAGAATTAACAGTAAACTTAATCTTAATTTCATTCTTTTAGTTTATAAATTTTAAATTGAAGAATTCATAATTTTTATGTACGTACTCTTCTTCCCCTGCTTCTATTGCAGCTTCTTCTGAGTCAAATATAGCATTTGGAGGACATTCGGGTAAACACGCCCCGCAATCTATACATTCGTCAGGGTTTATATATAACATTTTACCCTGTAACTCTTCTTTAGACATGTTAGCAACTTCTGCTCCCATACCTTCTGTATCTATTGGTCCATGTATACAATCTACCGGGCAAACATTTACACAGGCTGTATCGCAAGTACTAACACAAGGTGATCCAATTATATAACTCATAAAGTAACTCTTTTCATAAATTCGTTCAACGCTTCTTTTTGGGTTTTTCCCTCTTGAACCATTTTATCGACTTCTACGGCACCGTATAGGTTTGATACTATCTCACCTAATACGTCCAGTTCCTCGTCTTTTATGCCCCTAGCATCAAACATGTGTTCTAGAAGTTCTATAGCTTCATGTATATAGTCTATATCGTACTCTTCTGAGAATTTAACTGCGTGTTTAATTAAGGGTAGTCTCATTATGAAAAATGTCTGTTTATGGTTTCTAATACGTCTTCAGCTTCTGCGAGTGCTTGTATTGCTTCTATTGCGTTATTGTAAAAGTCTTGAGTTGAATGGTCTCCAATACCTACTTTATCTTCAGTTAAGAGGTCTAAAGAAAGTAAAGCTTTTTCTCTCTCTGCTTCAAAATGCTTCTTTAGCATTGTTATTGTTCTATACTGTGCCATTACTTTGATAAATATTCAGCAACTCCATCTCTTGTTGCGTTCATAGCATCTTTTCCTTTCTCCCAATTAGCTGGGCATACTTCTCCAAATTCGTCAAGGTGGAGCTTAGCATCAATTAATCTAAGGTACTCATCAACGTTCCTACCAATTGGCATATCGTTTACTGATTCATGATATACAAGTCCTCCTGCATCAATAAGGTAAGTTGCTCTATATGAAACACAATCTTCAGTATCAAGAATATCTAATTCTGATGATAATAACCTTGTTGTATCAGCGATTAATGGGAATGTTACTCCTTCAATACCACCGTTGTCTTTTGGAGTGTTTAACCAAGCAAAATGAACTTCTGCAGTATCACATGATGCTCCTATTACTTGATATCCTCTTTTTTCAAACTCTCCTAACTTTTCTTGAAAGGCATGTATCTCTGTTGGACACACAAATGTAAAATCCTTTGGGTACCAAAATAAAAGGGTTGGTTTTACTGGACAGCATAAGTTAATGTTTAACTCATCACCCATTTCATCGATTGCTTTGACTGTTAAGTCCGGGAATTTTTTTCCTACTATACTCATATTTTCTTTTTTTTAAACTTCTCTTTGATCTTCGAACGCAATAATATGCGGTCTCCATGTTAATCTATATCCATTATCTCTCACCCAATCAAACATAATAGGGTATGATTTCTGTAATGCCTCTCTTGTATCTCCAGCCGGCATAAACCAAACTTTATCTTGAGGTGCATCTAATAATTTTATACATTCTAAAATCTCTTCTAGAGTTTTTTCATCTTTTCCATCCCATACTGGTTTTAAATGATAGTCTGAATGATATGCAATACTCTTTTTAATTGCACCATAATTAAGTCTAAACTTATTATGCTGTTTTACCATTCTTTCGTCCGTGATTCCACCTTGAGGGGTAGCAACACCGATGACAGGTACTGAATTAGAGAATTTAGGAGAAATCGACAATAAATTGATAGGATAGTCAGTTTCCAAGTAATGGGAGCCTTCATTCTCCATAGTAATAAAAAGGCCTCTTTCATGAGCTAAATGTGTTAATTCGTTTACTAGTTTTCCGTGCATTGAAGGTGAACCTCCAGTTAACATCATTTCAGTTATATGAGGATTATCATCATACGCTTTTATAATATCATTAAAGGTATATTTTCCTTTTTCTGGATGAATACTTGTATACCAAGAATCACACCATCCTCCTTCTCCGAAGTAACATCTGTGAGTACATCCTGTAGTTCTAATAACCACTGTTGGGTAACCAGCTCTAGAACCTTCTGATTGAACCGCTGTATATATCTCTACAATCGGTAGATTTTTATCATAATCTTCTATTCTACCTAGGGACATATATAGCTGAGTTTTTACCGTGTTCTCTAAATTCTACTTTTATAACTTTTACTCGACCTTCTGTCTCAGTCTCTATGAAAGGACCTACTTTATCATATATGAACTTAGCAAATTGTTCTGCTCCTGTAGCAGGTATAACTCTAACCTGAGCTACACCGGCTCCATCCATCTTTAAAAAAGAATCTTTGAATGGATCATCTTCGGCTACTAGAAAAGTATGGTCGAACATATAATCCATCCATTCTTTAGGTGACTTACCGTCAATTTTACCTTTAGCTCTTTTCATTCCTCCGAAATCCCAGACCCAATTTCTTTCGTCTAATTCTCCTTCAAACCATAATTTGAAAGATACTCCATAACCGTGTAGTTTTTGGCAGTGAGTTCCATCTGCCCTCCATTGACGAAATACTGTACTGAATCCGTCAAATACTTTTGTTGATTGAAATTTTCCCATAACTTAATTTAAACTAATTCTTCGTAAATACCAACTATTTCTGCTGCTAATAGACCAAAAAATCCTAGTTCGTAGAATCCTATCAAACCTATAAAGCATGATAGTATACGAATACCAGATTTAATAAATGAAATAATTTGGTGTAGTCGAGGATTAGGTATTTCCTCTAACTTATTGTGAGTCTGTCTTTGATTTACTTCGTACAGATCTCTTTCAATTTGTTCTCTAAGATTTAAAAGAGATTTTTCTAAATCTTCACCTGTTTTAACATCAGAAGGTTTACCTTTCCTGTGTATTGCCATTTAAGTGTTTTTAAAGTGGTGCTTCGACACTATTGTCTTATATCTTAATATAAGAATATAAATTTAATCTACAAACTATTTAGAAGTTTTTATATGTAAAAGGATCTCTTTTTTTAAGTTCAGCGATCTTCTTTTTGTACTCTTTTTCTCTTTTGTATTCCCAAATCTTGTTTTTAATCCATTTAATTAGTCTCATATCTTCTTTATTAAAAAATTATTAATTACCAGAAAGTTTATTTCTGAGTTTATGAATCTCTCTATGGCTTGTTTTGGAGTCATAGTGATTGTTTGATCTTTTAGGTTGAATGATGTATTTAAAACTACTGCCTTTTCATCTATTCTCCCTAATTCTGTTATAAGCTTGTGGTACCTTTCATTCTGTTTTCTAGTAACAGTGTGAACTCTACATGAACCGTCAACGTGTGTAGCTGCTTGTAAATCTTTTACTTTGGCTTGTACTACTTGGTTCATATACGGGATGTTCTCTGTCACTTTAAACCACTTTGAGGCTTGTTCTTCTGTTACCGAAGGAGCGAAAGGTCTAAAACCTTCTCTCTTCTTAATAACATAGTTAAGTTTTGTTCTCATATTAGGATCTTTTGGGGAAGCTATTATTGACCTATTCCCTAATGCTCTTGCTCCAAATTCCATTTTACCTTGAAACCAAGCAACTATATTCTGTGCTCTTAAAAGTTCAGCTGTTTTTTCTATAAGTTTTGATTCACTTAATTTAAAACCTTGTACTTTTCCCTCATAATTGTGGAGTAATTTTTGTATTTCTCTATTATCGTATTCCGGACCTAAAAAAGGATTTGAATTATCTTCTCTCTTCCCAGTATAGTTAAATAGACAAGCACCTATAGCTGAACCTGCATCTGAAGGAGCAAATGGTATATGGACTGAGTCAAATATTTTATATGCTAGTGAATTAGCTACACCGTTATAAGCACAACCTCCTCCTAAACATAAATTATCCATTTTAGTAATTTGCTTGGCTCTTTCTACTAGTCTGAAAAATTCTCTTTCGTAAATTTTTTGTAGAGCTGCTGCTAAATCTTTGTGTACCTGTAAAACTTCATCTTCTGGTAATCTAGGTGGTATTTCAAGTAATTTACAGAACTTATTATTAAACATAACTCTTTCAGAATATTCCCATGTAAAGTATTTTTGATCTACCCAGTATTTAGTATCTGAATGGCAAAAGACTTTATCTAGTTTATCGAAAAATTTAGATGCATCACCGTAAGGTGCTAGACCCATTACTTTATACTCTCCTTCATTAGGTTTGAATCCTAAATAAGCTGTTAACGTAGAGTAGAACATACCGAGAGAGTTAGGGAAATCAATGGACATCACCTTTTTAATCTCTTTACCGTTACCTACATATAATCCTGTGGTCTCCCATTCACCTACTCCGTCTACGGTTAGTATTGCTGCAGATTCGTAAGGAGAAGTAAGAAAACTAAAAGCAGCGTGAGACATATGATGGTCCGTGAAAGAAATTTCTCCGGTGTATCCAATGTTTCTAAGAAGTTTAATAGGATCTCTCTCTTTTGATTCTTTTTTGAACCTCCTTTTGAGATTAAAAGTTTTAAAAGGCCTTTTATTGAAAATAGTCTTGACCCTATGTGCCTTTTTGATAGGATCTTCATACCAACATACCTCATCTATGTCTGTAATTTTAATTTTAGCTTCTCTTAGTAGCCAATTTATAGAATTTATTGGAAATGCAGCGTCATGTTTAATTTCTGTAAATCTTTCTTCTTCTACTGCATGTAGAACTTTTCCATCTTTAACTAGACAGGCTGCTGAATCGTGATAAAATGCTGCTATTCCTAATTGTATCATAACTTTAATCCAAATTTACTGTACTTGTACCAGGCTCTTTCATGTAAATAGTATAAAAGTACCTTTGTTATAGTTTCTACTCCCCCTATTGCTAATCCTGTAGTCCAACTACCGGTAATAATACCTGAAAGGATTATAGTATCCAATGTTCCTATAACCCTCCAAGATATTGTTTTTGCAATGTGTCGTTTATAACTTACCATCTTTTCTCATTTGTTCTCTTATAGAGGTAGCTGATATTTCTCCGATTTCATCCGGTGGAACATGTTCAATAATGTCATATCCAACTCCTCTTCCGTAGTTAATAGACTCTATGTCTGGAATAATAGTAACGATTACTCTACCATCTTGTATTAAATCTTTTAATTCACCTTCGTGAACCATATCGTAGATTTCCTGGGCTGTCCAAGGGTTTTTTTCATCCGGTTTGACATCTCTAATGGCAAGCCATACGTTTTTACCCTCTTTTAATCTCTCGTTGATTAACCAAAGATGTCCTTTATGTAAAGGTTGCCATCTTCCTACAAACATTGAGTATTTAACCTCTGTACTTGAACTTTCTTTATCTGCTTTAGCTTTTAATTCCGCCATTTCTTTCTATGTTTATAGCAATTGCTCTTTTACCTGGTTTGGCCGGATCCATATCATTTATTAAGTATCTTGGTCCTCTTTCTATACCCATAACGAGTCTATCGTAAGGTATTTCGTTTGTCTCTAATTCAAATACTGTATGTTCTCGTAAATCCTCCGGTCTAGCAGTAGTTAGAATAATCAAGTGCCCTTCATCTCTTTTCTGCTGTAAGAAACGTACAGTTGAAGGCACAATCTCAGCTTCTGAAGTGATGTAGGTTTCAAATTTACGGTATATAAATATAGTTCCGTCGATATCTACAAAATATGTTTCTTTTTTTATTGTATCCATTTTTTCACTATTTCAAAACTTTGTTCTGGTGTATCTTTAGTAGTGTTTATATCAACAAAATTAGAGATCGGAGGAGTATAAGCTATTGCCTTAAAGTGATCTCTTTCTCTAGGTTCAGAAGTATGAACGTAGAATTCCACTATATTCTCTGTTCCGATAAGCTTTTTAAAATCTTCTCTTTGGTCTACATAAGGTGCAACTAACGATACTATCACGTCATGACCTTGGTTATGTAGGTAATGTGCAATCTTTTGTGCAGTACCTACATTTGCTACTCTACCGTTTATAGAGTAATCTTTGTTTATAAAGAGTTCCCTCATTTCATCTCCATCTATTCTAAAAGCATATGGTAACTCTTTTTTTAGCATATTAGCTAAAACTGTTTTTCCATGTGCAGGTTGACCTGTAAACCAGTATATCATATTATAGTGTTTTTTATGTTGGTTTTCCTGTATCGAGGTCTCTGACTAACGTGTTTATAAAATATTTCTACATCTATATCTAAGTCCCAATACTTGACTGCATCTTTGTTTTTATTTTCAAAAATATCTTCATACCAAGTTACGGGGGTATTTATAGTTTTAGAAAATTCTATTAAATCACTAGTCCATTTTAAAAAACTGTTATATACATTTAGATCTACATTAAATTCGTCGTATGTATACTCTGTATGCCAGTTTCCTTTAGGGTTGTTTTTTAACCTGTAATTGAAACTTTCGTAACTGGCTTTAATATCAAGTCTGGAGAGGAGTATTACTTTATCAAATTTTTTAATTTCTTCTAAGTAAAACTCCCTACTACCCTCTATATATCCTAATGGTAGTTGAGAGTACATTGTTTTTACTACTACATTGTTGGGTAAGGTATCTGGGTATTCTTGAGATGCAGCGCTGGGGTGGCCGAAGTTATAAGGTTCTTGATACCTCTTACAACCTAGCATGTTTGCAATAATATTAGTCAGGTTAGTAGAACCAGATCTTGGTGTAGCTATAATTAATACCCTCACAGTAGATTTATTTTTGTTTCTTTCCTATATTTTTTACCGTTGTTAAAATATTTATCAATTTGTTCTGAACTTATAGGTATGTTCCAGTTTTCAAATATTTTACTAATTATATTCTTTTTTTTACTGTATAAATCTTCATACCAGGTAACTTTTACCTTTATTTCAGAGGAAAGGGTAATTAAATTAGATACCCAATTCAAATACCTATTATATATATTTACATTAAAGTCAGTCTCTTCATACTTATACTCCTTATGCCAATCATCTAAGTTACCTTGTTTAATAATGTAATTGTAACTTTCATAGGACTTATAGATATCTTTTCTAGAGAGTAGAATAACCTTATCAAAGTATTTGGTGAATTCCTTTACTGATATTTCCTCTAACTTATCCTGTACTTTTATTGGATGTTCTATTATAGTTTTAACTACTATACTATCCTTTAATGTACCGTCGGGTTTAAATATTACCGTATTATGGTGTTTTGGATGAAAAGGTTCATGGTAGTAGGTGGACTTTAAAAGTTTGGCTAAAGTTCTTCCAAAGTTTGTAGAACCTGATCTCGGTGTTGCAACAATTAATACTTTCATATTTATAATTAGTAGTCCGTACGGGAATCGAACCCGTGTCTCCACCGTGAAAGGGTGGTGTCCTAACCCCTAGACGAACGGACCAGTTGTGGAGAATATCGGAGTCGAACCGATGACCTCCTGCGTGCAAGGCAGGCGCTCTAGCCAGCTGAGCTAATCCCCCAGGATTAAATTATTGCGGAAGATGAGGGATTCGAACCCCCGGACCTGTTA
>Ga0209771_1000108_pt1 | contig 49804 bp, 49 predicted proteins | sample SaaInl59LU_5_DNA_FD_184639 | JGI IMG/M metagenome (GOLD analysis project Ga0209771, IMG submission 184639) | Marine microbial communities from expanding oxygen minimum zones in the Saanich Inlet - ESP_59LU_5_DNA (SPAdes) (version 2) | ecosystem: Environmental > Aquatic > Marine > Intertidal zone... | reverse complement strand
AGAAGGAAGGTTAATACTTGCAAATACTCCAAAACTATTAAAAGGAGACACAAAAAAAGCAATTGTAAAAACAAAGAAGAATGGGAACAAAAATGTGATTTGGATTCCTTTTAAAATTAAAAACAACTCTTGGAATAGAAACAATTTTGTAGTTATTGGCCCTAAAAAAGATGGTAGCAGTTTTAGTTATGGTTTTCCTATGATGCCAGGTACAACAAGAAAAGAAAATTGGAGTGTTGGTTCTAAAGTTTATAAGGTTAATAGACTTGGACTTCGAAAATTATTAGTAGAAATAAAAGAAGAGGATAAAGGCAAAACTGTTAAACTATTTGAATAAAAGAGATTTAGAAAAAAATCTCTTGCGCTAGACGAAATGTGTTTGCGTGTGCCTCTACAACTATATTTACATCTTTAGAATACCCACCTCCCATAGAACACATTACTGGTATTTTAGTATCAAAACAGGTTTGTAAAACAAATCGATCTCTTTCTTTACAACCTGCTAAACTCATTCCTAATTTTCCTAATTTATCTGTAGCCAAAACATCTACACCACATAAATAATAAATAAAATCTGGTTGTTCTGACTCAATTAAATTTGGTAGAGTTTTGGTTAAGATTGATAAAAACTCATCATCATTGGTGTCATTTTCTAAAGCAATGTCTAAATCTGAAGATTCTTTAATAAAAGGATAATTGCTCTTACCATGCATAGAAAAGGTAAAAACAGAAAGATCATTTTTAAAAATTTCTGCAGTTCCATTTCCTTGATGGACATCTAAGTCTACTATCAAAATTTTAGACGCCAATCCTTTATTTTGCAAATATTTTGCACCAATTGCTTGATCATTTAACATACAAAATGCTTCTCCTCTATTTGAAAATGCATGATGTGTACCCCCTGCAATGTTCATTGCAATTCCATTTTCTATTGCAAATTCTGAAGCTTTCATTGTGCCATCTGCAATAATCATCTCTCTTTCTATTAGAACTTCAGAAAGCGGAAAACCAATTTTTCTAGCTTCTTTTTGAGCTAATGTAATATTTAATAAATCAAAAAAATAATCTGGTTCGTGAACCGTAAAAAAATGCTTATTATCTGGAATTTCAGGTTCAAAAAAGTTATCTAAAGTACACGTACCCTCATAAACTAATTGTTCAGGCAGCAAATCATATTTTATCATCGGAAAACGATGCCCTTCTTTTAAAGGGTGATAGTAAATAGGATGATGCGCTATTTTAAGCATTAGCTCACTGCTTGACCATTTTTAACTGCTTTTTCTGGCGCTATGAAAGCCAATTTACCATCCTTGGTATCTGTCATTAAAATCATACCCTGACTTTCTACTCCCCTAATTTTTCTTGGGGCTAAGTTTACCAATACAGAAACTTGTTGACCAATAATATCTTCTGGTAAAAAGCTCTCTGCAATACCAGAAACAATAGTTCTTGTATCTATACCAACATCAACCTTTAGTTTTAATAACTTTTTGGTTTTTGCTACTTTCTCTGCCTCTAAAATTGTACCAACCCTAACATCTAATTTTGTAAAATCATCAAACTCAATAGTTTCTTTTTGTGGCTCAACAACTTTATTTTCTTGTTCATTTGCCAACTTTGTAGCTTGTAATTTCTCTAATTGTGCATCGATGGTTTTATCCTCAATTTTAGAGAACAAAAGTTCACCTTTATTTATTTGACGTTCTGCAGGAATTAATATGTTTTTATCAGATATATCATCCCAAGAAATAGAATTTTCTAAATGTAAGATTCCTTTTAATTTTGTTGAAGTAAATGGTAAAAATGGCTCTGCAACAACAGCCAATGCCGCTGAAATTTGTAAAGCAACATACATAATGGTTTTTACACGCTCTTCATCTACTTTTATTACTTTCCAAGGCTCTTCATCTGCCAAATATTTATTTCCTAACCTAGCCAAGTTCATTAATTCTTGACTTGCCTCTCTAAACCTATATCTTTCTATAGATTTACCTATTACATTTGGAAACTCTTTAACAGCGGCTAACACCTCTTCATCTACCTCTGAAAATTCATTTGGCGCAGGCACAACACCTGAATAATATTTATTGGTTAAAACTACAACCCTATTTATAAAATTACCAAAAATAGCAACAAGTTCATTATTGTTTTTTGCCTGAAAATCTTTCCAAGTAAAATCGTTGTCTTTACTTTCTGGTGCATTTGCTGTTAATGTGTACCGCAAAACATCTTGTTGATTTGGAAAATCTTCTAAATATTCATGCAACCAGACTGCCCAGTTTTTAGACGTAGATAATTTATTCCCTTCTAAATTTAAAAATTCATTAGCAGGCACATTATCTGGTAAAATATAATCTCCATGCGCTTTTAACATACTTGGAAAAATAATACAGTGAAAAACAATATTATCTTTCCCTATAAAATGCACCAATTTAGTATCGTCTTTTTTCCAATAATCTTCCCAGTTTTTACCTTCTCTTTCTGCCCATTCTTTGGTAGATGAGATATACCCAATTGGCGCATCAAACCAAACGTACAATACTTTACCTTCTGCATCTTCTACAGGAACTGGAATACCCCAATCTAAATCTCTAGTTACCGCTCTTGGTCTTAAACCATCATCTACCCAAGATTTTACTTGCCCGTATACATTTGGCTTCCAATCTTTTTTATGCCCTTCTAAAATCCATTTACGCAAAAAATCTTCATGCTTATCTAGTGGTAAAAACCAATGTTTTGTTTCTTTAACAGTGGGTACATTACCCGTAATTGCAGATTTAGGATTAATTAAATCTGTGGCATTATGGCTTGTTCCACAATGTTCACATTGATCTCCATAACTTTCCTCAAAACCACACTTTGGGCAAGTACCTACAACAAATCTATCTGCCAAAAATTGATTCGCTTCAGCATCATATAATTGTGCAGTTACTTCTTCTACAAATTCGCCATCATTGTACATTTTTGTAAAAAATTCTGAGGCGGTGTTGTGGTGAATTTCAGCAGAAGTTCTTGAATAATTATCAAAAGAAATTCCAAAATCTTGGAACGATTTTTTGATAATGGCATGGTACTTATCTATAATATTTTGTGGAGAAACTCCTTCTTTTTTTGCCCTCATTGGTATGGCAACTCCATGTTCATCTGAACCAGAGATATAAGCTACATCTTTGCCTTTTAGACGTAAATAACGTGCATAAATATCTGCAGGCACATATACCCCTGCCAAATGACCAATATGGATAGGCCCATTCGTATAGGGTAAAGCTGCTGTAATTGTATATCTCTTTGGAGCACTCATAGTGTTTCTCTTAGTTTTTTGATATCATTTTTGAAAGAACAAAAGTACAAAAACATGGTTTTAAAAACCATTGAAAAGTAATACATTTACAAGAACAACAATTCTTAATTTCTAAAGCTATTAAAACAATTCTTCTTTTTAAAAATAAAATAGCAGTTATTGCTATTTGCTTTTTGGGATATGCTACCTTGATTGCTCAAGAAAAAGTTGAAGAAGTTTCAATAAAAACCAACCCTGTTTTTTTTGGAGATTTCAGTTTAGGCTATACAAACGGAGGTATACAAGGTTTTAGTGTAACCGGAAGTTTAAATTACCAAAAAAAAAACTTATTTACATTCAGAACTTTACAAGTACTACATATTGAAAGGATTGATTTTTTTATTCTGTTTCCTACTAGAATTGATTTTGACCAGATGTCAGAATATTCCTTATTGTATGGAAAAAGAATGATTGAAAACGGTTTTTCTTATTATATTTCTGGTGGAATTTCTTTTGCAAGCTGCACCCATAATTATCAAGGCGAAAAACTTACTATAGATTATGTTGGTTTTCCAATAGAAGCTGGTATTAGCTGGTTCAAAAATAAAAAAAACGGTTTAACGTTTTATATGGATTACTACCTGTTGGAAAACCTACTGGCTTTGGAAGATCTATTGGATTTAAATTACATGCTAATATTGCCAAAAAATCTTATGTAGGCTCAGGGCTTACCTTGGGTTTAGGTTGGTATAAAACGTATAACTAATGAAGTATTTTTTTTTAATTTTTTTTCTTTTCAATTTAATTTTACCCATTAAATCTCAAGAAAAGTTAGTAAACCCACCTTACTTAAAAGTTGGAGACACCATTGCAATTGTAGCCCCTGCAGGCATCTTAAAAAATAGACAAGCAACTATTGTCAAAGCCAAAAAATTAGCTGAAAGTTGGGGTTTACATGTAAGCATTGGCAACAATATTTACAACAATAACTATCATTTTGCTGGAAATGATAATGAACGTACAAAAGATTTTCAAACCGCTTTAGATGACCCTTCTATTAAGGCTATTTGGGCTGCAAGAGGAGGTTATGGTTCTGTACGTATTTTAGATGGATTAGATTTCAGTAAATTTAAACAAAACCCTAAGTGGATTATTGGGTATTCTGATATTACTGCTTTTCACAATCACATTCATAATATGGGTATAACAACGCTTCATGCAATGATGCCTACTAGCCTTGAACAAAACCCAGCAGAAATTATTAAAACCATTTCATCTTTTAAAGAAGCGCTTTTTGGCAAAGAGATTTCGTATTCAATTCCAACATCAAAGTACAATAGAACACATAGTTTAACGGCAATAAGAGGGCAGTTGATCGGTGGTAATTTAGCCATACAAACTTCTATGTTAGGCTCTAAAAGTGCGGTTAATACAGATAATAAAATACTATTTATAGAAGAAATTGGAGAGTATAAATACGCAATAGATAGAATGTTACAAAGCTTAAAAAGAGCAGGGTATTTTAAAAAACTAAACGCAGTTATTGTAGGTGATATGAGTCTTATCAAAAAAAATTCCACACCTTGGGGTAGTTCTATAGAGCAATTAATTTTAGATGCAATACCAAACAATATTCCAGTAATATTCGATTTTCCTGCTGGTCATGAAGCTGATAATAGAGCTTTAATCTTAGGAAAAAACACCCTATTGACCATTCACAAGAAAACAATTCAACTATCTTTTAACAAGCAATAGTAATGGCAGAACATAACGAACTGGGTAAAAAAGGTGAGCAAATAGCACTAGAACATCTTCTAAAAAAAGGGTATAAAATTCTAGAAAAAAACTATAGATATTTAAAAGCCGAAGTAGATATCATTGCACAAAAAAACGATACTCTTGCAGCTATTGAGGTAAAAACTAGAACCTCTGGTTACTTTGGAAATCCTCAAGATTTTGTGAGTCCTAAAAAAATAAAGCTATTGGTTTCTGCCATCAATCATTATGTTTTAGAACGTGACTTAGATGTGGAAGTGCGTTTTGATATTATTGCTATTATAGATAACAAAAAAGAATGTAAGATAGAACATCTAGAAGATGCATTTCTATATTTCTAAAGTTTTTCTACAAAAGTTTTGACCTTATCTATTGTATCAGGCTTCGCAATAATTTTTTTGTTTTTGTCCAGAATAAAATACGATGGGGTTGCGTTAATTTGGTATGTTCTAGCTATCTTATTTTCCCATTTATTCAATCCTAAAACATTATGCCATCCTTTTAGATTTGCTTTTGAATAACTTTCCCAAATAAAAGCATCATTCTCTAATGCAAAAGCAACTACTTTTAAGTTTGATTTGGTTTTACTATAACTGTAAAGTTCTGGTATTTCTCTTAAACAGTGAGAGCAACTAGTACTCCAAAAAACAAGGATATAATTTGGGGCATCATTTAAAGAGGATATTTCCATATGCTTACCCTCTTCTTCCCAAGAAAAATTAGGTGCAATTCTTCCAATTTCAGCTGCAAAAAGCTGCTGCTTGTCTTCCTTAAACTTTTTATTTTGAATATCTATGGGCAGTTTGTTGTAATGTTCTTCAAATAAAAAATCTATAATTTCTATGTTTTTTGTGGTTTCGAATTGTGCTATTAAGAAGGTTATTATCTCTTTTTTGTAGGGTATATTTTCTATTTTTGAAAGTACATTAGTAATAGATAGTTTGTATAAAGATTGTTGTTTTTTTAGGTCTTTAGAATAGTTAATATAAAAAATATAATCTAAAATTCTATTGGTTAAAAATGAGGAATTAATTAGTCTAGGGTCTTCAAAATCTAAACGATCAAAAAACGAATTTTTAATTTGCTGTAGATATGCATTTACAGAATTTAAGATAACAGGTGAGTTAACTCTTAGGGTTGCTTTTATTACAGAAGCTACATATTTACCTTTTGACTTTTGTTCATAGCTATTTTGAACATAATTTAATTCTTGATACGCTTTCTTGTAGGTTTCTGCTAGATCTAATTTCGGTTCTTTTAAAACCGCTACTTGGATAGAATCTAATTTTTGTTGTGCTATAGAAATTGCTTCTAAATAGTTTCTATATAGCATATTTTCTGAACTCTCAGAAAAGGCTATAGATTTTTGTGGATAGGAAGGATTAAAAACAAAAGCAACATCTTCATTATTGTAATAAAAATCTACAAACCCCTCCTCTTTTAAACGGTAAGTAACTCTATACGCACCAGGTTTGGCATCACTTGGTAATTGCAACTCAAAGGCTCCAATCTTTTCTTTATTTCCCCCTATAAAAATACTATCGGACTTAATGGTTGTATTATCTACAAATTGTTTTTTTGTACCCTCTAATTTGTAGATTATAATCCAATCACTTTTTAATTTTGGACTCATTATGCCTTTTATAGTATGCTGAGCCATTAGTGTTGATGCTGCCAAGAAGAAAAATGGTAGTAATTTCTTAATCATCTATATCAATTTACAATTTCTAAAAATACATGAGGTTTCTCAAAAATACTACTTCTCTGCTAAAATGGGTATATTGTAGCGTTAAAATATAAAAATGCATTTTACAAATAAAATAATATGGATTACTGGAGCTTCCTCTGGAATTGGAAAAGCACTCGCTATTGAATTAGCAAATAACAATGCTTTTTTGATTTTGTCATCTAGAAAAAAACAAGATTTAGCACAAATACAAAAGGCGTGTAAAAATCCAGAGAACGTTAAAATTGTACCTCTTGATTTAGAAAAATACGACAAATTAGAAGAGGTTGCTAAACTTGCTATTGCTGCGTTTGGTCGTATAGATATTTTGGTTAATAATGCTGGTATAAGTCAGCGTTCCTTATTAAAGGACACCAATATTGCTGTAGACAAACGTATTATGGAGGTTAATTATTTAGGAAATATTGGACTTGCAAAAGCAATTTTACCCCATTTTATAACCAATAAAAAAGGACATTTTGTAGTTACCACAAGTATTGTTGGTAAAATAGGCACCCCTTTACGCTCTAGCTATGCAGCAAGCAAACACGCTTTACATGGTTTCTATGATAGTTTAAGAGCAGAACATTATAAGGATAATATTACTGTAACCTTAGTTTGCCCTGGTTTTGTAAATACCAACATTTCTAAAAATGCTTTAACAGGTGATGGATCTCCACAAAATAAAATGGATACTGCTACTGCAAACGGCTTACCCGCAAATTATTTTGCAAAATTAATGGCAAAGGCAATCTACAAGGAAAAAGAAGAGGTTTACATTGCTGGCACAAAAGAGAAATTAGGCGTGTATATGAAACGATGGTTCCCAAAAGTTTTCTCAATACTAATTCGTAAAATAAGCGTAACCTAACTTTTAAAATAAGCGATATTTTCAAAATAAGCAACAATAGCTTCTTTCATTAAAACAGTTTGCTCGCCTGGTTTTAAGTTTGGTAAGTCTGTTAGTATTTTATAGTGAGGCCAGCCATCTTCATCAAAATAATCAAACTCATAGTACCCATAAGGTTCTAATAATTTACAAATAGCAATGTGCATTAGGTTCATTTTTTCGTCTTTTTTAAACGATCTATGACCTTGCCCTAATTCTTGAACCCCAATTAAATAAATAATACCATCTACATTTAGGGCATCACCGTCTGCAAAGTCTTTAGATAATTTAAGCACTAAAAGCTCCCATTTTTCTTTTAAAGTATTCTTTTTTGTCATTTATCTAGATAAAATGTAAAGATACAATGCGCATTTTTAATTTGATAAAATATACAGTAGATTTACATAAATTATAAATAATGAATGTAATTGATATTGTCATTATCGCTTTATTGCTTTTTGCAGCAGTTAGAGGTTTTATGAGTGGCCTTTTTGCGGCTATAGCATCACTTGTTTCTGTAGTTGCAGGTGTATTTTGTGCAATACATTATTCTTTTTATATAGAAGGTATTTTAAGTGATGCTGGTTTTGACTGGTCTACTCAAACCTATAAAATCGTGGCATTTGCAGTTACCTTCCTTGGGGTAGTTTTAGCAATTGTTTTTATTGGTAAAATATTAACTAAATTAGCTGATATTACAGCATTAGGATTGATAAATAAAATTTTAGGTGCTGTTTTTGGGTCGTTAAAATGGGCGCTTATTCTAAGTGTTTTATTATTGTTTTTTGATAAGTTTAATAAAACGATTCCTTTTGTCGAAAAAGAAATGTTAGATGAATCTGTAATGTTTTATCCTATTAAATCAATTATACCCACACTTATACCATCAATAATGGATGAAGATAATCCGTCTTTAAACTTTATTAAAGGTGAAAAAAAGGGATAAAAAAAGCTGAGAATTAATCTCAGCTTATAAATCATTTTGTTGTTTTTCTTAACTACAACATTGTAACCTTACCTGTTTGCAGCGAGTATACACCCCCAACAATTTTAATTGAATCAGAGCTTTCTAAATCGGCTAAAATTTCACTTTTTTCTCTAATTCTATCAATAGTTAAAAGTACATTATTCTCTACTGTCTTAGCTACAAATTTTGGGTTTGCAGAGGTAGTATCACCTTCTATTTCTTTGGCTGATTTTTTTACAGCTGGCATAATATTAGAAAGCAAATGAGTTATGTTTCCCAATTTAACATCGTCACATGCAGCCTTTACAGCACCACAACTTTCATGGCCTAATACCAGCACTAATTTACTGCCAGCAACTGCACAAGAATATTCTAAACTACCTAAAATGTCTTCATTTTCAAAATTACCAGCAACTCTAGCAACAAAAACATCGCCAATAGCTTGATCAAAAACCTGCTCTACAGGAACTCTAGAGTCTATACATGAAAGTACAACTGCTTTTGGGTATTGACCTGTTGTTGTTTGTTGCATCAAATCTAAATGAGAAACCTCATCTAATTGGTTATTTATAAAACGTTCATTACCTGATAATAAATCAGATAAAACATTATCAGGAGTTAAATTGTCTTGTACTTGTTTATTTATGGCTGTATTTCTCATTTTATTTATGGTATTAAATTGTATACTATTTTAACTATTCTCTGACTTTGGTCTCAAAGTAAAAAACTCAATATAACTCGATGGGTTTTCTACAGTACCTTTTTGAGAAATAAGTTTTATATCTATTTTTCTTTCCTTAGCTTTATATGCAAAATCTTCGAGTATTTCAATAATATCATTGTCTAAATATCTCGTTTTTCTTACATCAAATTCTAAATAGGTGTCTTCTGGCAAATTATCTAACTCTTTTAAAATAGCCCCTTTATTAAAAAATGTAACTTCTTCTGCAAGAGTCATTTTAACACTATTTTTCCCATTACTTTTATCTTCTATATGCAAAAAGTGGGAATTTTGGAAGCTTTTTAAAAGGATAATAATAATACCTACTGCAAGACCAAGGCCAATACCTAATAAAAGATCTCCAGTTATCACCATTGGTAAAACTGTTGCCATAAATGGTAACCATTGTTTCCAACCTAATTTAAACATATTTTTAAACGTAGATGGTTTTGCTAATTTAAATCCAACAATAAATAAAACCGCCGCTAAAACTGCTAATGGAATCTTGTTTAAAAGTGTTGGAATTAAAATCACAGAAATTAATAAGAAAAACCCATGTATAATTGCAGACATTTTTGTTCTCGCTCCAGATTGAATATTTGCAGAACTTCTCACGATTACTTGAGTAATTGGTAATCCTCCTATTAATCCAGAAATTATATTTCCTGTTCCTTGGGCGAATAGTTCTCTATTAGTTGGAGTAACGTTTTTGTGAGGATCAAGTTTATCGGTCGCTTCAACACATAATAAAGTTTCTAAAGATGCTACTAGGGCAATAGTAAAACCTGTGATCCAAACTTCAACATTACCAATAACATTAAAATTAGGAAAACTAAACTGACCTTTAAAACTATCAATACTATCGGGTACTGGTACAGATACAAGTTGACTTTCTATTAACCCCATTGATCCATCTTTAGTAAAAAGGTAATACACAATCCCTATCACTACAGCTACTAATGGGCCTTGTATTAATTGAAATATTTTCCCTTTTTTAGAAAGTATATTAGACCATAAAAGTAATATTCCTAAGGCTATTAAACCAATCATTGTAGCTCCCATACTTATGTTTCCACTTAGTAAAGAATTGATGTCATTCAATAATCCAGATAATAGATTATTCCATTCTACTTGTAAAAATTCAATGTCTCCTGTAACATTTTTATCCATTCCAAAAAAGAATCGAATCTGTTTTAGAATAATGATAATACCAATTCCAGTTAACATTCCTTTTATTACTGAAGATGGAAAAAAATAACCAATAATACCTAATCTTAAAAGACCAAATATCAATTGTATAACTCCCCCTATAACAACAGCAACTAAAAAATTTTCATAGCCTAAAGAGGTTATTGATACTAAAACAATAGCAGCCAAACCAGCAGCGGGACCACTTACACCTATATTGGAACCAGATAAAGCTCCCACTACAATACCTCCAATAATCCCTGCAATTAGACCAGAAAATAAGGGTGCTCCACTTGCTAATGCAATACCTAAACATAAAGGTAGTGCCACAAAAAAGACTACAACACTTGCAGGTAAATCGTTTTTTAAATATTTAAACATTTATATAATAATTTGTATCTAAACTTCTGTTTAGATGGATTGATTGATAAAAAATTTTAATAATGTACTTTTCGAAGTATTACGATAATACTTTGGGTGGTGGAGTATTTACTTCTAAATATTTAGAAGAATATCTATGACAAGAAAAGATTGATCTATCTTTTTTTTCATATTTATTTTCAGCCTGTGCATTCTTATTTTCTGATGCATCTATTTTTATTTCAAAATCTTTATTAGCTTCTTCTTTATTTTCTTCTTCTTCATTTAAGTCAAAATAAATGGTAATTTCTTTACTATCGCCAATTAAAGATGCAATAGTTGGAATTACCAAATAACCCAGAAGGATAAAAGTGAAAAAAGTTACGATATGTGATTTCAAAAAAATAATTTTAATATAATGCAATATAAAAATAAAAAAATGACTGTTAGGTTAAATCAACAGAAATTAGTTTAATTCTTTAACCTCTGTTCCTATTATCCAACCTTGTTTTCCATCTGCGATTTTAATTTTCTTCCATTTATCTATCGTATCTAAGACCATAACTTTTGTGCCTTCATGTAAGGTAAATAAATCTTCAGAATTTAAGGTGGGTGCATTCATAACCGATGTTTCTTCTGCAAATACAATCGCTTCTTTATATTTTGAGGAATTAGAAAACTGTTGGTATGTAATTGCTAGTGTTATAAACAGCAAAAAAAAGCTAAACATGCTGGATACAAAGAAAAATCTTTTTGTTCCTGAATTATATGTAAAATAAAAGAATACAAAAAATAGGCTCCCTAAAAAAGTAAAAACAACTGTACAAATTGCCCATTCATTATACGATAAACTCTTTAAATAGTTCGAATCAATTTTCTGAAAAAATGTTTGTGGTAATTCTTCTATACTGTCTAAAGCCAAGCGCTTAGCAAATACTAAATTGTTTTTTACATCTTCATTATTAGGATCTATTTGCAATGCTTTTTCGTAGTAAAAAATAGCAGGGCCAACTTGATTTAGTTTGTAATGTGCATTTCCTAAATTATAGAATAAAGCCGAAGAAGTAAAATTTAAACGCTCTACGTCTTCATAAAGATCAATTGCTTTTTCATAGTTTTCTTTTTGATACAGCTCATTAGCTGAATCAAATAATTTTTGTACATCTTGTGCATAAAAAGTAGTTCCAACTAGCAGTAATAAAAATAAATATTTCTTCATCTTACAACTGTTTATCTAATGCTATGATTATTTGTTTTGCTTTTTCATACTCTTGCTTCATTTCTGTATCTGTAACAGGGGTATACCTGGCAAAATCAGAAGCTTTTAACACCTCTATAAATTGGTTTATCGTGGTATTATTTATAGCTCTTTTTTCTAGTATTTGGGTAATATTTTCTTTACTAATGTCTGCAGTTTCTACCCCTAATTTTGCTTTTAAATAATTGTGTAATGCGCGTTCTAAAGCTTCATAAAAAGCTTCTTTTTTACCCAATTGTTTTTGGGCTTCAGATAGGTATTTCTTAGCTAATTTTTCTGCTTTTCTTAAACGTAACCCAACAACATCTAACTTTCTTTTCTCATTATTTTTACCTATGAGAATAGCAATTGGAATGAGTAATAATGAGCTAATAATTAAAATGTAAAATAAATAAGATCTATAAAAATCACTACTTTTTTTAGGTGCTAAAATTGTTTTTGTCTGTATGTATCTAAAGTTTTTCCCAGAAGATACAATAGGTTGTTTTTTTTGAGTGTCTTCTTCCAAAGAAGTTACCAATTCTTTACCTTCTAAAACATCTACAAATAAATTGTCTGTACCAATAGTCGTATAATTTTTTGTCTTTGGATTAAAATATGAAAAAGATATTTCTGGAATTTTATATTTTCCTTTGTACTGAGGTACTACTGTGTAAGTGTCTGAAAAAGAACCCGATAATCCATTACTTGTTACCCTAACTGTTTCTTTTCTTTCAGGCTGATAGGTTTCCAGTTCTTTTGGTGTTTGTAAAGTTGGTAACTCAAATAATTTTAAATTTCCCTTACCATTTACAGCTACTTTTAGTTGGGCAGATTCATTGGCTTTTAAAATATCTTTGCTTAAGCTTACGTCGAAATTAAACTGTCCAACAGCGCCCGTAAAATTCTCTGGCTTTCCCTCTAATGGCAGACTTTTTGGCTGAACTACTTTTTTAACTGACGAAAAACCTTTCTTAATATTTTTTGTAATTACATTACCAAAAAAATCTGCTCTACCTGTAGGTACCCCTATTACAATATCCATTTTCATTGGATCTATAGTTAACTTACCAGTTCTAGTGGGTATTAAAAGTGCTTTTTGAAGTACAATATACCTGTAATTTTCACCATTGTATTTTCCCGTTTTTACTGGAAAACCATTTATTTTTATTTCTTGATTCCAAAAACCATTGTATTGTGGTGCTTCTGTTACAGAAGTGTCATAAACACTTATGTTTTCACTTACATACAATCTATATTCTACATAAACACCCTCTCCTACATAAGGTCTAGACTTAGATATTTCTGCAACTAAATGAATGTTTTGCTCAGCAATATAGTCTGGATCATTGGGGTTCTTTGGAGTAGCAATAGGTGCTGTTACAATAATTTTCATCATTTTAGAATCTATTGTACCACCGTTAATATTAATGCTAGCTGGTTTAATAATAATCTCTCCTTGTTTTTTTGGTTTTAAAATATAAGAATACGATTGTGAAAAACTCACCTTTCCATTAATCCAAGATTGGCTTACGGATTGGCTTGGTCCTTGAACAATTTGAAAACCGTTAAAGTCTGGGGCTTTAAAATTATCTGCACCTTGTTTGTTAATTGAATATTCAATACGTAATCGCTGATTTAAGCCTAGTTTGTTTTTACTTACAGCAACCGTTAGTGCTGCTTTTTGAGAAAAAACAGAAAATGCGCATAGGCTTATAAATAATGATATGTAAAGTTTCAACTTCATTGTATTTCTATAGAACTAGTTTACCAGTCTTTCTCTTGTTTTGTTTTTTTCCCTTTTGCTTTTTTGGCATTCATTTTCTTTTGGGTCTTTTTTTCCTCGTTATTTAAACTTTCTAGCAATTGTTTAATTTGCTGAGGAGACATCTTTCCTTGCTGAGGTTTAGGCTTTTGCTTTTGATCTTTTTTATCGTCTTTTTTAGGTTTTTGCTGCTTGTCTTTTTCTTGATCCCCATCTCCATCTTTGTCCTTTTTTTTATCTTTATCGTCTCCGTCTTTCTGATCCTTTTTTTTATCTTTTTGATTGTCTTTGTCTTGATCTTTCTGATCCTTTTTGTCTTTATTATCTTTATTTTTATCGTCTTTATTTTGTTGATTTTCTTTGTCTAATAATTTTTGAGCAACGGCTAAATTGTAACGCGTTTCATCATCTGATGGATTGTTTCTTAATGCGTTTTTATAAGCATCTACAGCTCCTTGATAGTTTTTTGTTTCCATATGAGCATTCCCTATATTATGATAGGCTTGTGCTTTTGTAAACTTATCTTCAGCAGTTTTTGCAGTCAGTTCGTATTGAGGTAAAGCCTCTTTGTAATTTTTATTTTGATATAAGGCATTTCCTAAATTATAACTTGCTTTATCATAATATGAACTATTACTTAGCGCTTTTTTATACGCTACAGAGGCATCAGTAAATTGTTTATTTTTATACAATTCATTGCCTTGCCTAACCATACTTCTAGCTTTGCGTTGTAAAGCTGTTGAATCTTTTTGAGCTATCGTTTCTTTTATCGAAAACAGCATCAAAAAGAGAATTCCTAATTTTAAATATGTTTTCATTTTATTTGTTTTGTGAACGTTCTTCATTAAATAAATCAATCTTTTTTAACCATTTTGTTTTTTTATCAAACAAGAAAATATCAAGTAGTAAAAATAAAAACCCTATTCCTAGAAACCATTGAAATTGATCTTTATAATCTGAAAACTGTTTCGTTTCAAACTCATTTTTTTGTGCATTTGCAATAATGTCGGAAATTATAGCAACAGGTTTTTCTGTAATATTTCCTTTTACATATTTTCCTCCTCCTGCATCAGAAATTCCTTCTAAAACATCTGGGTTTAACTTAGTAATAACCGTTTCACCTTTATTGTCTTTTTTATAGCCAATCATAGCACCATTTAAACGCATAGGAATTGGGCCTCCTTTTTCTGTACCAACACCAATAGTATAGATTTTTACCCCATCATTAGATAGGTTTTGTGCTACTTGCTTGGTTTCTTCTTGATGGTCTTCTCCATCTGAAATAATGACTAAAAATCTGTTTGTTTGCTCGTCGTTATTATAGTACGTTTTTGCCAACTCTAAGGCTTCGTTTATAGCTGTTCCTTGGCTAGACACCATATCTGGATTTGCATTTTGTAAAAACATGTTTGCAGCAGCATGATCTGTTGTTATCGGTAAAAGTGGGTACGAATTACCAGCATAAATAATAACACCAACCCTATCTGAACCTAATTTATCTATAATTTTAGAAATAATTTGTTTGGCTTTTTCTAATCGATTTGGCGCTATATCTTCTGCCAACATACTTTTAGATACGTCTAAAGCAAAAACAACATCTACTCCTTCTCTTTTTACTGTTTTTAATTTGGATCCCATTTTAGGATTTACCAAAGACAGTATTAAAAATGAAAATCCAAGAAGTAATACTACTAATTTTAAGGTTGATTTAAACACAGAAATATTTGGCGCTATTTTCTGAAGTAGTTCTGGATTTGAGAATTTACTTTGTGTCCTTTTTTTCCACCACAAAACCAACAAATAAATCACAATCATTACTGGTATGATTGCTAATCCGTAAAAATAAATTGGTTCTTCTAATTTATACATTTAAATAAAACTCTTAAATAATGTGTTTCTCAATGAAAACTCTAACAACAATAAACCTAGTGCTAGAAATACTAAATCTCTATACATTTCTTGATAGTTGTAGTACTTAAACTCTTCTATCTTTGTTTTTTCTAAAGCATCTATCTCGTCATAAATCTCTTTTAAAGTGGTATTGTCTGTAGCTCTAAAATATTTTCCTTGTGTTGCTTCTGCAATTTCTTTTAATAAATCTTCATCTATTTCTACTTGTTGCTTTCTAAAATTAAGCATACCTGTTCTTGGGTCTTTGCTCCATGGAAAATCTGCCATTCCATTTGTACCAATTCCAATTGTATATACTTTAATTCCTAATTCTTTAGCAAGTTCTGTTGCTGTTCTTGGGTCTATATTTCCGGAATTATTTACCCCATCTGTTAATAAAATAATGACTTTACTTTTTGCTTTGCTATCTTTTAGTCTATTAACCCCAGAGCCTAAACCCATCCCGATTGCAGTACCCCCTTCTAATTGACCCCATTGCAAACGGTTTATGGTTCTTTTTACAATACTTTTATCACTAGTAATTGGAGTTTGTGTGAAGCTTTCACCAGCATAAACAACAATCCCTATTCTATCATTTGGTCTTCTATCTACAAATGCTACAGCTACTTTCTTTAGTGCCTCTAACCTATTTGGCTTTAAATCTCTGGCCAACATACTTGCAGAGACATCTATCGCCATTACAATATCTATACCTTTATTCGTCTTTGTTCTTTTGCTAACAGAAACATTTCTTGGCCTTGCCAAAGCTACAATTATAGCTGATAAAGCAAAAAGTCTAAACACATAAAGAAGTGGTTTTAACTTTGGCAAAAAAGAGTTTTGTTTTTTAAACCCTTTTGCGCTTGGAACTTTAAGAGTTGCAGCCTCTTTTTTTCGAGTAAAAAAATACCAAATTGCTAAAATTGGAATGCATAATAGCAACCAAAAAAATTCTGGATTTAAAAATTCAAAATTACTCCAATTCATCATTGTTCTTGCTAATTTTTGGTTTTAAATCACTAACAATAGCTGCTGCATCTTTTCTATCTTCTTCAATTTCTAATGCCAAAGGTTTTGATTTAGCAAATTTTACTAAATCTGCTTCTTGAAGTAATTCTTTTAGTTTGAGGAGAGTTTCTTTTGATGTTGTAATTGTGTTTGCTTTATAAAAGTCATTTAAAGTTTCTAAGATTTCATCTGAAGTTTTCTCTAATGCAGGTACATGTAATTCACGCTCTATATAACCACGGACAATTTCTGTTAACTCACTATAATACACTTTTGTCTTATTATTTTGCCATAATAGTTTTTCATCAAGTGCATTTAATTTATACATGGCCTCTTCATAAGGGGGTAAAGCACGATAAGTTTCCTCTTCTTCTTCTACTTTTCTTTTCCTGATAACAAACCAATAAATCCAAAATCCAATAATGAATAATGCAGCAATAAGTAAATAAATATAAACCTTAAAGTCATCAAATACATAAGGCTCTTTTTTTATGGTTTTTATTGGATACTTTTTTACCTGAGTAGTATCTACTGCAACTGTGGCTACATTAACAAGTAAAGAATCTGTTAAATACGCTTGGTTTTTAATAAACACCTGTTGTTGGGGTATATAATAGGCACCACTATCAAAACCTGTTAAGATATAACGCTGTATTAAACGGTTGTTTATTGTATCTATTTTTGAAGAATCTATTACTTCTAACCCTTGTAACTCTAACTTTGGTAAAATAACATTCTCTGTTTCATTAACCACAATTTTATACTTAAACTGCTCGCCGATTCTTATAGACGAAGTTTCTATACTGGTACTCACCATAGAGGTTTGTGAAAAACCAACTACAGTTAAAAATAAAAATATGTATAAGATGTGCTTCTTCATTGCTCGAATTACCTTCCTTTATGTTTAAAATATCCTAATAACTTTTTTACATAACTTTCATCAACTCTTGTGTTTATGGTACCTGCACCACTTCTTTGAAACGTATTGGTATAATAATCTAGTAATTGTAACGCATTTGTTTTGTAGTTGTCTCTAACCTTTTTAGAAGACGTGTTTATATGCTGAAGACTTCCTGTCTCTGCATCTAAAATAGGCACCATACCTAGATTCGGAATTTCTTCATCGTGCTTATCATAAACTCTTACCCCTGTTAAATCGTGTTTTTTTGCAGCAATCTTTGCTGTTTTTTCGTAATCATCATCCATAAAGTCTGATAGCATAAAAACAATAGCTCTCTTTTTTAAAACGCTTGATAAAAATTTTAAAGCCGCTGAAATATTTGTTTTTTTACTTGTTGGCTTAAATTCTATTAATTCTCTTATGATTCTTAGCACATGGCTTTTTCCTTTTTTAGGAGGAATATAAAGCTCTATCTCATCAGAAAATAATACCAATCCAACTTTATCATTATTTTGTGTAGCAGAGAAAGCAAGCGTAGCAGCAATTTCTGTAATTGTATCTTTTTTGAATTGAGTGGTAGTTCCAAAAAAAGCTGAGCCAGAAACATCTACCATTAATAACATGGTTAATTCACGTTCTTCTTCAAAAACCTTAACATATGGTTCGTTATAACGTGCAGTAACATTCCAATCTATGGTTCTAATATCGTCTCCAAACTGGTACTGTCTTACTTCGGAAAAAGTCATACCTCGCCCTTTAAATGAGGAGTGGTATTCACCTCCAAAAATATCATTAGACAAGCGTTTTGTCTTAATTTCTATTTTACGAACTTTTTTAAGTATTTCTTTTGTATCCATTGTAGTAAGCTATTGGCTTTTGCTAAACGCTAAGAGCTAATTCTAAGGTACCTCTACTTCATTTATAATTTGGTTAATGATTTCTTCTGAAGTTACATTTTCGGCTTCAGCTTCATAGGTGATTCCGATTCTATGTCTTAAAACATCTCCAACAACAGCTCTAACATCCTCTGGAATTACATATCCTCTTCGTTTAATAAATGCATAACATTTTGCAGCTTTTGCCAAATTGATACTCCCTCTAGGAGAAGCACCAAAGCTAATTAGGTCTTTTAAATTCGCTAAATTGTATTTTTCAGGATAACGTGTAGCAAAAATAATATCTAAAATATATTTCTCTATTTTCTCATCCATATACACCTCATTAACAACCGTTCTCGCTTTGTTAATTTGGTCAATAGAAATAACCGGATTAACTGTAGCAAAGCCTCCAGTTAAATTCTGACGCATAATAATTTGCTCGTCTTGTATTTTTGGATAGTCTATAACCACTTTTAACATAAATCTATCTACTTGTGCTTCTGGAAGTGGGTATGTACCTTCTTGCTCTACTGGGTTTTGAGTTGCCATAACTAAAAAAGGCTCATCCAATTTAAACGTTGTGTCTCCAATTGTTATTTGGCGTTCTTGCATTGCCTCTAAAAGCGCAGATTGCACTTTTGCGGGTGCTCTATTAATTTCATCTGCTAAAACAAAGTTGGCAAAAATTGGTCCTTTTTTAATTTCAAAACTATTTTTTTGCATGTTGTAGATCATTGTACCTACTACATCTGCGGGAAGTAAGTCTGGTGTAAACTGCACCCTACTAAAAGATCCTTGTACTGCTTTAGACAAGGTATTAATTGCCAATGTTTTTGCTAAACCTGGCACCCCTTCTAATAAGATGTGGCCATTGCCCAGCAAACCAATTAACAAACTTTCTATCATTTGTTTTTGTCCTACTATTACTTTGTTCATTTCTAAAGTAAGTAGGTCTATGAAAGCACTTTCTCTTTCTATTTTTTCGTTAATTGCTCTAACATCTACGTCCATTGTAAATTATGAATTGATTACTAATTTTTTTAAGAAAAACAAAGCTACAATTTTAACAAAATTATTCTGTTAAAACAAGGTTAAAGATTTTTACTATTTTATTAGTAATGGCAAGGCTTTTAGTTAAATTTTTCTAAACTAAAATCGACGTTATCAAACGCTCCAAATGTAAAATATTGTATCCAATCTCCAAGATTATAATAAGTACTGTTTTCTTGAAGTCTTATTTCTAAAGGCAAATGTCTGTGTCCAAAAATGAAGTAATCAAAATGACTTTGAGAAAGTTTTCTTCTACAATATTGTGCCAACCACTCTTCTTCTTCACCAAGAAAATTAGCATCTTCATCTCCTGAAATCATTTTATTTTTGATAGACATGTACTGCCCTAAACGAACTCCTAAATCCGGATGAAGCCATTGAAATAAAAATTTGAACACCGAAAAAGTAAAAACTTTTTTCATGTATTTATATCCTTTATCTCCTGGGCCTAAACCATCACCATGACCAATTAAAAATTTTTTATTGTTTATTACAAACTCTTGTGGTTTATGAAATACAGTAATATTTAATTCGTTTTTAAAGTAATCTTTCATCCATAAATCATGGTTTCCTACAAAGAAGTAAATAGGAATACCAGCATCAGAAATTTCTGCCAATTTACCAAGGGTTCTAACAAATCCTTTCGGAACAACTGTTTTGTACTCAAACCAAAAATCAAATAAATCTCCTAATAAAAAAATAGCGGTTGCGTTGTCTTTAATGCTATCTAGCCAAGCCACAAACTTTTTTTCTCTTGGTAAACTTTGTTGTTGTGTGGGTGCTCCTAAATGCTGATCAGAAGCAAAATAAACTTTTTTAGTATTTGGTGTTGTAATAGAAATCATTCCTACAAAGAAACACTATTCCTTTTTACTTTCCAACTCTAAAACCTTTTGTAGCATTTTATCTTTTTGATGCATAATTCTGTAAAACCCAACATCGCCAAAAAGTAGATTAGCTATGGAAGCTTTTAAATAATGTTTTATGGTTTGCGCTGTTCTAAATGATGGAGTAACCTTATCTTTTATTGAGGCCAAATAATCTTCATAGACTTTATTGTTTGTGTCAAAGTTTTTTACAAAACTATCAATATTCCAATCCTTTAGCTCCTTTCTGTTTTCATCTACATAATCAAAGGCATAATTATTAATGGTATTAAAATAAAAATTGGTCATTCTAGAGGTAGTATCAATTGCAACAAATACATCGGGTATTATACCACCACCACCATAAACTAGTTTTCCTTTGGGTGTTTTGTATTGTAATGAATCTACTAGCTTAATACTGTCTTTACTAAGCAACTCTCCACTTAATATTCTTTGTTGATAATCTCTAAAATAGCTTTGTTTTTTATTGCCTGAATATGGTTTTTGGATAGATCTTCCTGTGGGTGTAAAGTACCTTGCTGTAGTTAAACGAACGGCAGATCCATCTCCAAGATCCATTTCTATTTGTACCAATCCCTTTCCAAAAGAACGCCTTCCTATAATTGTTCCTTTGTCATTATCCTGTAATGCTCCCGCCACAATTTCTGAAGCAGAAGCTGAATTCTCATCTATTAAAACATACAAATCTCCATTTTCAAATGAACCCATGCTAGTTGCATAAAAGTTTTCTATATGATCTTTATTGTCTTTGGTAAACACAATACGTTTACCATCTTCTAATAATTCGTCAATAATTCTATTGGCTATTTCTATAAAACCACCACCATTGCCTCTTAAATCTAAAACAAGTGCTGTAATATTATTTTTTTTAAGTGTAGTTAATGAATTTTTAAATTCTAAATATGTGTTTCTTGCAAAACGATCTAATTTAATATAACCAATAGAATCATTTAACATATATGCCAAATCTACACTTTTAATGTTTACATTACCTCTTGTAATATTTACATTAAAAAGAGAATCATTGCTCTTTCTATACACTTGTACATCTAATTTTGTATTTGCTTTTCCTTTTAAATACTTTGGCACTAGACCATCAGGTATTTTTTTGCCATAAAGTGTATCATTATTTGCTATTAAAATACGATCACCTGCCTTTATACCAGCTTTTATACTTGGCCCGCCTTTAATAGGTTGAATAACGGTAATTGAATCTCTAATCATTCGAAACTGAACCCCTATCCCTACAAAATTACCTTGCATGCTTTCGGTTACAGCTTGTAAATTTTCTTTTGGAATATAAACAGAGTGTGGATCTAGCTTACCAAGCATTTGGGTAATCGCAGCATCTAATAGAGCATCTGTATCTACTTTATCTACATAATCATCTTTAATAAAGTTTATAAGTCTTTTTATTTTCTTTTCTTGGCTATTGACTTTAGAAAAAGTAAATACCTGACTTATATTTCCAGTAAAAAAAACTCCTATAAAAATTCCAAGAACCAAAGAAATAGCAAAATACAGTGGTAAATTATTTCTATTCATAGGGTAGATATGTTAATGAAACACCTGCTTTTTTTAAAAAATCTAATCCAGAAGGGTCTTTATACGCATTTGCATAGACCACTCTTTTAATTCCTGCTTGATGAATTAATTTACTACACTGCGTACAAGGAGATAACGTAATGTATAATGTTGCTTCTTTAGCGGATTGCGTAGAAGAAGCAACCTTTAAAATAGCATTTGCTTCTGCATGTAAAACTTCCCATTTTGTAGCCCCACTTTCATCTTCACAGCAGTTGTCAAAACCAGTAGGTGTACCATTAAACCCATCTGAAATAATCATTCTATCTTTCACAATCAAAGCGCCAACTTGTTTACGTTTACAATGAGAAAGTTTACCCCATTCTAAAGCCATTTTCAAATAAGCTTTATCGTATTTTAGTTGTTTTTTTTCTGTCATCGTACGAAAATAATGAGATTTATAGAAATTGAACGTTAATTCTATTACAAAATTTATTTACCAAAAAATACGTTCTAGCATCATTTGTATTGCAAAACCAATTACAATAGAAGAAGTGACTAAAACCCAATCTCTTTTTGAAGTTTTTAAAAAATTCTGAAGAATAAAACCTATAATTAAAATAGACAGTACAATTATAATTTGAGCACCTTCTATACCTAAAGCAAATTCTAGCAAGGGTAAAAATTTATTTTGTTCTTGTCCAATCATCATTTTAAAATAATTAGAAAAACCTAAACCGTGAATAAACCCAAAGAAGAAAGCAAAAAATAAATTTAATCTGTTACTTTTTGTACTTGTTTTTTTTGTGGTAATAACGTTAACAAACCCTGTAATAAAAATGGTTAATGGTATTAAGAACTCAATGATGTATATTGGAAATTCCAAAACTTTATACGCTGCTAAAGCTAAAGTAATAGAATGGCCAAGTGTGAATAAGGTAACTAACCACAACACCTTAGTCCATTCTTTCATAGAAAAAACAACAGCTAAAACAATTAAAAATAAAATATGATCGTAAGCAGCTAAATCTAAAACATGGGTAAATCCCATTTTAAAATATAAAATTAAGTCTTCCATAATATTGTGTTAATATTTCAAAGATACAGAAATCAAAAAAATGATAGCTTCCTTTTTAATAGATTCCAAAAGTTATTGTAATTTAATAGTGTTACTATTTTTAACTAAAAAAGCCGTAACAATTAATTGTTACGGCTTATGTACTGAAGATGGGACTTGAACCCATACGAGCATTACTGCTCACTGGATTTTAAGTCCAGCGTGTCTACCAATTCCACCACTTCAGCATGAAATTTTTATGTGGTTTAGAGCGAAAGACGGGATTTGAACCCGCGACCCTCACCTTGGCAAGGTGATGCTCTACCCCTGAGCTACTTTCGCAGTCTTAATTTTAATGAACTTTTTCTAATTTGTGATTAGAGAGGTGCAAATATAATAAGTTTTACGAACTCTGCAAGCAGTTTTTTAATTTTATTGAATAAAATAAAAAAGGGTTAAAAAGATTTACTTTTTAACCCTTAATTTATGCGTTTAAACAATCTATCTTAGTGTTGGCGAGTAGTTTGTTGGATAATCGCCTGCAACTGCTAAACCTCCTGTTGCAGATGTAAAGTTTGTTCCGAAATCTGCATCCATTGCTGCCATAATTTCGTTAGCCATTAAAGCATATCCTCTTGCAGTTAAATGAACTCCATCTAAACTAATTAAACCTCCTGTTACAAGACTTGTGTTTAACATATAATCATCAAACATAATCCCAGTAGAAGCTTCCTCTAGGACTGATTTTAAGTCTACTAAAGCAACATTTGGATTTGAAGCTGCTGTTGCCACTATTATGTTGTTATAAGCATCAGTCGCGGTTTTTATTGCTAATTGCTCTTCTGGTGTTATAACCCATTTGTCTTCTAAAGCAACTCCAACTCCACGAACTGAAAGTGGATTGTTAGGGTCTGCTAATGTACCTATAAAAGAAGAACTTGGTAAAACAAATAAATCTTCTGCAGTAGCTTGTCTAAACTGTTTTAAACCAGTAAAAGCTGGATTAATTGCTTCTAAGTTTGTTAAATCTTCATCTATGATTACAACTGCATTTTGACCGGCTGCAAAAGAAATTGTTCTTTTTGCAATCTCAGCAGCAGCATCTTCTTGAGACATTAATTGTAACTGAACTAACGCTCCAAAAGCTTGTTGAATTCCTAAATTATAAGGAGTATACGCAGAGTTTAAAGCAGCGGCTTTAGCTCCATCTAAAGGAATAGGATTGTGAGGTACCGTTGTAAAATGTGCTAAATTTGTTATATAAGGAACAGTTGCCACTACCCCTTTAGCACCTCCTGACGTTAGTGTAGAAACCATAGTTGTAAACACTTGTCCAAATACAATTGGTGATGTAATATCAGCCCCTCCATAAGTAGAAGGATCTAAATTATATGTTTGATCTACTCCTACACCTCCAGAAAGCGCATATCCTAACACATCATTACCACCAACTTCAGATAATGTAAAAAAGGTTGGTGATTGTGCCATTACATCGCCTAATACTGTTGCACTAGGACTAGATGCCATTCTAGCAAAATAAGGGTTGGCTAACCCTAAAGGAACTCCCTGTAAACTTCCATAACCTGGGGTTACAAAATGAAAACTTTTTGCTCCTACAATTCCATAATTATTCATGCTTCCAGAAACAGGAGTTGTTACTTCTGTTGTAGGTGAAGCAGGAAGGCCTGCTGGGCCTGCAGCACCATTAAAAAACAATCTTGGTCCTTGAATTACATTTCCTGCAAATAAAAGACCTCCTATATTATCGTTCATTAATGGCTGAGCAAAACTTGTTCCAAATTTGTTTGCCAAAATATTTGGAAAAGAATTTTCTTGTGCAGCAATAAATAATGCATTGTCTGTAAAACCTGCTGTAAAAGAAGCACCTACAGAAACGTAAGAAGAAAAATCTAATCCGTTTGTATTTAATGCTACTTCTGCTACTGGTTCTGGTTGTATTTCATCTAATTCGTTATTTACATCACAAGAAATAAATCCTAGAGATAGTAAAAACAAAGATATATATGTATAGTTTTTCATAAAATATTTTAATTTATTAGTTATTTATTGTCCAAGAAATGTAGTACTGAGAACCGATAGCACCAATTCCAGGAGCACTTAAGTATTCTTGACCTGTTAAATTGGCTCCACCTACTTTAAATACTGATTTTATACTTGGAACAGTATAATTAATTTGTGCATCAAGCATCGTTCTTGATTCAATTAAAGCGTCTACAAATGTAGATTCCCAGAAGTATTCATCTTGCCATCTAACATTAATATTAAATCCAAAATTCTTAAATAAGTCTGTTTTACCGAATTGTAATTTTACTTTATGTTCTGGTGTATTAAATCCTGCTTCAAAAGCTGGGTTTAATGCTTGATCAAAATCAAACTTTGCAAGGGTGTAATTTAATCCTAAGTCAAAACCATTTAGAATTTTAGTATTTAACCCTAAAGTTGCACCATAAGAACTAACATCTGCTTCTGAATTTGTATAAACTTGTACAGCTTTAAATGCATTATCTGTACCTCTAACTAAAACAGTTTCATTAGCTATAAAATCTTCATATTGATTATAATACATACTTAAATCTACTGTCATTTTTGAAGACTCACCTGTGTTTACTAATCCTCTGTACCCAATTTCAAAAGCTGTTACTTTTTCTGGTTTCACTAAATCTATTTCTGCTTGTGTTGCACCACCGCTTGCAATAGTAAATGAATTTTCATAAGCATCTCTAATACTAATGGATTGAATATTACCACTACCATCTAAATATTGAACGTTCTTATCTAAATTATCTGGAGCAGATCCTACTAATATTGCAGATCCTACATCTAATCCAATATATTGGTCTTGTGTGGTTGGGTTTCTAAATCCTGTTTGAAAAGAAGCTCTAAAGTTTTGGTTTTTATTTTCACCTGCTGCATAAGCAAAAGAAACTCTTGGCGAAAAGTTTCCATCAAAATTTTGAGCTTTATCATAACGTATAGAGGCAGTTACTTTTAAACGATCTTCTTTTAAAAACTTTTTTTGTACTTGAGAATATGCTCCATACTCTTCATAATTGATTGGCCCATTAGCATCTGTAAAAATGCTGCCAAAAGAATTTAAAGAATACCTTCTATATGAACCCCCTACTTGAAATTCTGCCCAATTAATTACATCTTGGAAATTATAGTTTACATCTCCATGATACAATTTTGTATTGTCCTGAAATTTAGCTCCTGTTAATAAATTTGGATCAGAAGTTACCTTATCAAATACTGTTTGGTATTCTGGTGTTCCTGGCTCTAACCTTCCTGTTTCAGCAGTTTGTCTTGCTAAAGCATGAGATTGATCTGAATTTAACCCACCAAGTGTACCTGTTAAATAAGCCCCAACATACTCTCCAAACCAAGTGCTATCACCTTTCCATGCTCTATTAATATTTAATGCAGCAAACAAAGTATTATAAGAATCTCCAGCATCTTCGTCAGTTACATAGCCTCTTACAAAAAAGTTTTTCCCTCTAACCTCTAGTTTATGTTGTTGTAAAAAAAAGTTTTGAATGCTATATTTTTGCCCTCCTAAATATTGTGTATCTCCTGTTCCAAGTTTAGAATTCAATATGATTTCTAAACGATCATCTCCAAAAGGCCTGTAATTTAAAGATCCTCCAAATTTTACACTACTTACACCATAATCCATTAAATCTGTTTCATTATAACCTGTTCTACTTACATTAATACTAGGAATTAAAGCAGAGGCTCCATTAGGTATAATACCTAAACCTTCTAAAACATTGGCAACACCATTAATATTTGTGGTAACCTCATCTCCAAATACATTTACTCCGTTATAATTTAAATCAGAACTTCTATCACCAGAAGCCATTACATAACCCCTTGGGCCAGCAACTGTATTTCTGTAATCTGTAGCAAACCAATCTGTACCTTCTAATACAGAAAGTGAAACTTTCGCTGCAAGTTTATCTGAAAAGGCATGAGCCATTCTTAAATTAAAATCTGTATATTCATTTGTTCCTGCTGCCTCTTGACTTGTATACCCTCCTTTTATGGAAACACTTATACCTTGGTCATCAAAAGGGCTTTTACTGGTCATAAACATAATACCATTAAATGCATTTGCTCCATATAGTGCAGAAGATGCACCAGGTAATAACTCAACAGTTTTTACATCTAATTCAGACATCCCTAAAAGGTTACCAAGAGCAAAGTTTAAGGCAGGAGATGAATTATCCATTCCATCTACTAACTGCATAAAACGCGTATTTGAAAAAGTTGCAAAACCACGAGTGTTTACAGATTTAAATGTTAAACTATTTGTATTAATATCTACTCCTTTTAAGTTTTCTAAACCATCGTAGAATGATGGAGCTGAAGTATTTTTAATAGCTCTGCTATCCATTCTTTCTACAGTAACTGGAGACTCCATAATACGTTCTGGAGTTCTGGATGCAGAAACAACAATTTCATCTAACGACGTTTGATTTTCAGAAAGTTGAACCGTTACTTTTTGGTTGTTTTTTGTAATTTGAACAGTTTCTGTTTTAAACCCTAACATTGATATTTCTAATGTAAATGGGGGAGTATCTGTTGTGTTTAAAACAAACTCTCCATCAAAATCGGTGTTGGTACCAACAGCTTTTCTGGAAATTTTAATGTTTGCTCCAGGAAGTGTTTCACCTGTTTTTGCGTCCTTAACTACACCAGTTACAGTGGTTTGGGCCGTCATTGATAAACTAGCAAGTGCTATGAATACCAAGAGTAAAGTCTTTTTTATCATAATTTGAATTGTTTGTTAACTAAACGCAAAATACAATTTTTTTTGAATTTCTGAATAAATCATCAAATAAATTATCGTTTGTGTAAATTCTAAGAGGTTTAATTATTGATTTATTTAAATCAAAAACAGGATTTAAATTTATGGGTATTCATGGCTATAAATTGTACCTTTGTAAGGTAAATTTTATATTCTTGAAAATATTTCAAAATACATCAAGCTTTTTTTCTAAAGAAGCAACTTTTGTAACAATTGGTACTTTTGATGGCGTGCATTTTGGGCATCAAAAAATCATTGAAAAATTGGTGACAGAAGCAAAAAAAGAAGGAAAAAAATCTGTTTTACTTACTTTTTTTCCTCACCCAAGAATGGTTTTACAAAAAGATGCTTCTCTAGAATTGCTAAACACAATTGAAGAACGGTCTAATTTATTAGAAAAAACAGGGTTAGATTACCTTATTATTCATCCGTTTAGTAAAGCATTTTCTAGAACCACAGCGTTAGAATTTGTAAGAGATATTTTGGTAAATCAACTTAATATTTCAAAACTTATTATTGGGTATGACCATCACTTTGGTAAAAATAGAGAAGGAAATATTACTCAGCTTACAGAATACAGCCATCTGTATGATTTTAATGTAGAAGAGATCTCAGCACAAGATATAGACGATGTGTCTGTTAGTTCTACAAAAATTAGACGCGCTTTACACGAAGGAAACTTAAAAACTGCCAACAATTATTTAGGATACCATTTTATGCTAAATGGAAAAGTAGTGAATGGAAAAAAAATTGGTGGTGAAATTGGTTATCCAACCGCCAATATCAATATTAAAGAAACGTATAAATTAATTCCTAAAATGGGGGTTTATGTTGTTCAAAGTTTTCTTAAAAACAACCTTGTTTTTGGAATGATGAATATTGGAAATAGACCTACCGTTAACGGCACACACCAAACCATCGAAGTCCATTTTTTTGATTTTAATGAGGATTTGTACGGTCAAAATTTAACGATAGAATTGTGCTATTTTTTAAGGGATGAAAAAAAGTTTGATTCTTTAGAGTTATTGATTCATCAACTTAAAAAAGATGAACATATTGCAAGAAATTATATAAAAAACAATCTAAAAAAGTAGATTGCCAAAGTCTTTATCTTCGTGTATATTTGCAGCATATAAAACATCTTTAAAATGTTACAAGTACCCTTTATTAGAGAAAACAAAACAACCGTTTTAGAAGGTTTAGCAAAACGTAGTTTTGCAAACGCAGAAGCATTAATTGACCAAGTTTTAACTGCAGATGAAAATAGGAGAGCGACACAGGTTTCCCTTGATAATACATTAGCAGAATCTAATAAAATATCTAAAGAAATAGGTGCGTTATACAAAAGCGGAAAAGCGCAAGAAGCAAATCGCTTAAAAGAACAAACAGGGCAGTTGAAAGATAGTGCTAAAGAATTGTCTGACAAGCTAACTGAAATTACAGCAGTGCTAGATCAACTTTTATATCAAATACCAAACATACCTCATGCCTCTGTAAAAGCAGGCTCTTCAGAAGAAGATAATGAAATTGTTTTTAGTGAAGGTGCCATTCCTAATCTTGGCAAAAATGCACTACCTCACTGGGAGTTGGCAAAAAAATATGATATCATTGATTTTGAACTAGGAACAAAAATTTCTGGTGCTGGTTTTCCTGTTTATAAAGGTAAAGGTGCCCGATTACAACGCGCTTTAATAAATTATTTTTTAGATAAAAATATAGCTGCAGGCTATACTGAAGTACAAGTTCCGCATTTGGTAAATACAGCTTCTGCCACAGCAACTGGGCAATTGCCAGATAAAGATGGGCAAATGTATCATTCTACTGTTGATGATCTATATTTGATTCCCACTGCAGAAGTACCTATTACAAATATGTTTCGTGGCAATTTAGTACAAGAATCAGATTTTCCAATATGTGTTACTGGCTATACCCCTTGCTTTAGAAGGGAAGCAGGTAGTTATGGCGCACATGTTAGAGGACTTAACAGATTGCACCAATTTGATAAAGTAGAAATTGTTAGAATAGAACACCCAAACAATTCATATACTGCTTTAGAAGGTATGGTAACGCATATTAAAAATATTTTAAGAGCGCTTAAACTTCCTTACAGAATTTTACGCTTATGTGGTGGAGATACCGGTTTTACTGCTGCCTTGACTTTTGACTTTGAATTATTTTCTACAGCACAAGACAGATGGCTAGAAATTAGTTCTGCCTCTAATTTTGAAACTTTTCAGGCAAATCGCTTAAAATTACGCTTTAAAAATAAAGAAGGGAAAAGCGAATTAGCACATACTTTAAATGGAAGCTCTTTGGCCTTACCACGAGTTTTAGCAGGGATTTTAGAAAATTACCAAACAGAGCAAGGAATTCAAATACCAGAAGTTTTAATACCCTATACAGGTTTTGAATTTATAGACTAGTTTTATTTTTATAAACTACTAATTTGCTAGAATAATATACATTAGCCTATTGTATTTTTTCATTTTTAAAAGGGAATTCAAATACGCATTTATTTGTCCATTTTTCATGAATTTTTTTGCCTCTAACTTGGCATTTTGATAATGGTTGGCTAATTCATTCATCGTGATTTACTTTAGATTTAGAATATAAATTTCAATTTTCGTGCCAAAAAATAATTACTCCAAAAAGGGATTGCCTCTTGCCGCTTTTTATTTCCTTTATGTTCATTATCTTTGAGAGGTATGAAACACTATGTCCTTACTTTTTTTATTTTCTTTTCTAGTCTGTTTTATGCACAGAGTGATGGTGAGAATAGCTTTTTTTTAGCAGAAACCTATTACAGAGAAGGGGCGTATGAAAAAGCATCACAACTATTTAAAGTACTCTACCAAAAAAATGCATTTAACACCACCTATTTAACTCGTTTAATCTCTTGCTATCAAGAAACTGAACAATTTGAAGAAGCTGAACTCTTACTAAAAAATAAACTTAAAACGCATAAAGACCACAGCTACCTATATGTTTTACTTGGGTACAATTTTGAGAAACAACAACAACAAAAGAGGGCAGAACAAAACTATACTAAAGCAATTAATGCTATCGAAGTAAACGCAAATTACGCGAGTATCATTGCTAGACTGTTTAAAAACTACAACTTACTAGATTTTGCAATTTTAGCCTATAAAAAAGCAATGCAGAAAAATATAAATGCAAATTTTAACTTTCAAATTGCACAAATCTATGGAGAGCAAGGAGCGTATAAAAAAATGTTTACATCGTATTTAAATTTGCTAGACAAAGAAAAAAACTACCTGAATTTAGTTCAGAGTTATACCAGCAGATATCTTACAGAAGATGCAGACAATAAAGTGAATATTTTATTTAAAAAGCAAGTCTTACAAAAAGCAATAAGCAATCCTAAAAACGAATGGAATATTTTATTAAGTTGGCTTTTTACGCAGCAAAAAGAATACGATAAAGCATTTGTGCAAGAAAAGGCGCTTTTTCAAAGAAACAATACAAGTTTTACAAGAATTTTTAACTTGGGTAAAATTTCCTATAACTCAAAAAACTTCGATGCTGCAGAAGAATGTTTTAATTTTATAGTGGAAAATACCCTAGAAAAGGAAGAAAAAATTGAGGCTGAATTATATGTTGTGAACATAGCAATCGCTACAAAAAAAACAAATGCAGCTGCAATTTTTAGTTCTCTTTTTGCTAAATATGGAATTACAAAACAAACTATTGGACTACAAATAGCCTATGCCGACTATCTAACTTTTGTAAAAAACAATCCTGAAGAGGCAAAAATAGTATTACAAAAAGCAATGTCTTTTGCAGGTTCTAAGTTCGAAAAAGGTCGAATAAAGTTAAAACTTGCAGATGTGTTGGTATTTACCAATACGTTTAACAAAGCCTTAATTTACTATTCGCAAATTCAAACGCAATTAAAAGGAAATGATCTAGCACAAAAAGCACGTTTTAAAGTAGCTCAAACTAGCTATTTTAAAGGAGATTTTGAATGGGCAAAAGCACAACTAAAAGTGTTAAAAAGCGCAACTACTCAAAAAATAGCCAATGATGCAACCGATTTATTTTTAAAAATTACTGATAACGAACCCGTTGATTCTATACCTTCTGGCTTAAAACAGTATGCAAAAGCCGAATTATTATCGTATCAAAACAAAAATGAAGAAGCACTGCAACTACTTTCAGACTTATTTTTGCCAAATGCAATTTTTAAAAATGGGGTAAGTGCTTTAGACGTAATTTATGATGATGTTCTGTTTTTAAAAGCGAAGTTACTTTTAAAAGAAGGGCGTTTTTTAGAGGCTATAAGTAGTCTAAAAAAAATTATAGCACTCAATAATGAAAGTTTTTTAGCAGATGATGTGTACTATTTAATCGCAGAAACCTATAACTTTCATTTAAATGATACAGAAAAAGCGAAAGAGTTCTATCAAAAAATTATCTTTGATCATTCTTCTAGTATTTATTTAATAGAAGCTCGTAAAAAATTTAGAAAATTAAGGGGAGAACACCTGTAGTTTTTCTGTTTGAGTTAGAAAATTGCTTTACAACTTAAGCATTAAATTAAAAATTAAAAACAAACCTATGTATATCTATAATGTTACAATTAATATTGATGATGCTGTTCATGAAGAATGGTTAACCTGGATAGAAAGTCACATCTTAGAGGTCTTAAATACGGGTAAATTTACTTCTGCAAAATTTACACAAGTTTTAATAGAAGAAGAAATGGGGGGTAAAACATATTCTATTCAGTATACCACAGAAACCAAGGAAGATTTGGAGCGTTATTACCAAGAAAATGCAGAAAGTTTACGTTTAAAGAGTATAAAAAAGTTTGGAGATAAAATGTTAACTTTTAGAACTGAGCTTAAACTAATTCGAGAATTTTACCCAACTGCTGTAAGTAATTAACCAATGACTGTAAAAGCAAAAAAATATTTAGGCCAACATTTTTTAACAGATGAGCGTATTGCAGAAAATATTGCAAATGCACTTACAGAAGAAGGCTATCATCATGTGCTAGAAATAGGGCCAGGAATGGGGGTTTTAACAAAATACTTACTTAAAAAGAAGGTAAAAACTACGGTGTTAGAATTGGATAAAGAATCGGTAGCTTACTTAAAAGATGTTTTTCCAATAGAACAATTACATTTAAACACAACAAAAGAAAATTTTGAGATTATAGAGGGTGATTTTTTAAAGAAAGAAATCCAGCAACTTTTTAAACAAGAACAAGTGGCTATTATTGGGAATTTTCCTTACAACATATCCAGTCAAATTGTTTTTAAAGCAATCGAAAATAGAGCTTATGTTCCTGAGTTTGCAGGGATGTTTCAAAAAGAGGTTGCCAAAAGAATTGCAGAAAAAGAAGGATCTAAAGTGTATGGTATACTTTCTGTGCTCACACAAGCTTTTTATGACGTAGAATATCTTTTTACAGTACCCCCTTCTGTTTTTAACCCACCTCCAAAGGTAGATTCTGGAGTAATTAGATTAATTCGAAAAAAGGATTATTCTTTACCTGTAGACGAAAAATTATTTTTTAGAGTGGTAAAAACAGCCTTTAATCAAAGAAGAAAAATGCTGCGATCTAGTCTAAAATCTTTTAAACTTTCGGATTCTTTAAAAGAAGATCCTATATTTGCTAGAAGACCAGAGCAACTATCTGTTCAAGAATTTATTTTACTCACAGAAAAAATAGCAAATGATGCAATTTGATATTTCAGATAAATTTTTAGATAATTTAACCGAATTAATTGCTTTAGACAAATCTAAAGAAATTACTTCTTTATTTGCTGATGTTCACTTTGCAGATATTGCAGAAGTATTAGATGAAGTTGATTTTGATGAAGCAATTTATATTATAAAACTTTTAGATAGTGAAAAAACTTCTGAAATTCTTACAGAATTAGATGAAGATATACGAGAAAAAATTCTTGAAAACTTATCTGCCCAGGAAATTGCAGATGAAGTAGGGGAGATGGACTCTGATGATGCTGCAGATATTATTGGAGAGCTTTCTGTTGAACGTCAAAATAGAGTAATAAATGCCTTAGAAGATGATGAATTGGCTGCAGATATTAAAGAGCTTTTGTCGTATGATGAGAATACCGCAGGTGCTTTAATGGCTAAAGAGTTGGTAAAAGTTTATGAAACATGGACTGTTGCTGGCTGTATGCGTAGAATTCGTGGTCAAGCAAAGGAAGTAACAAGAGTGCATTCTATTTATGTGGTAGATAAAGAAGAAAAATTAGTAGGTAGGCTATCTCTTAAAGACTTAATTATTGCAAAATCTGATCAAAAGATTTCAGAAATTGCAAAATCTAAAGTAGATGCTGTATCTGTAAACGAAGACGATGAAGAGGTTGCAAAAATTATGGCTAAATATGATTTAGAAGCCATCCCTGTTGTAGACGACAACCACATATTATTAGGTAGAATTACCATTGATGACATTGTAGACGTTTTAAAAGAAGAAGCAGACAAAGATTACCAAATGGCTGCTGGTTTAACACAAGACGTAGATTCTGACGATAGTATTTTAGAGTTGACTAGAGCAAGACTACCTTGGTTGTTTTTAGGTTTAGTTGGGGGTATTGGTGCGTTCTTAATTATGGAGGGTTTTCAAGATGTATTTTCTACCTATGCTGCCCTCTTCTTTTTTACACCATTAATTGCTGCAATGGCAGGTAACGTTGGAGTACAATCTTCTGCAATTATTGTTCAAGGTTTGGCCAATAACGATGTAAAAGGGAGTATTAATAGTCGGTTGCTTAAAGAAATGTTTTTAGCGCTCTTAAACGGAGTAATTTTAGCCATTTGCCTATTTATTTTTGTATGGATAATTAAAGGGGAAGTTAATTTAGCATTAGCCGTATCTGCATCTTTGGTTGCTGTAATTGTTGTGGCAGGTTTAATTGGTACTTTTGTACCCCTTTTCTTAAACAAGCAAGGCATAGACCCAGCAATTGCAACTGGGCCTTTTATTACGACCTCTAACGATATTTTTGGAATCTTGATTTATTTTATGATTGCAAAAGTAATTTTAGGTATATAAGTAAGCCTTTCTAATTTCTTAAAAAGGCTTAGCTGGGGGGGATTAGATTTTCATAGCAATTCTTCCAAACATTTATTCAAATATAATTTTGTTTGTGAAATGAAGAATGTATAAAACCGCAGTTAAAAAAGTGGTTTTCCGTAAGCGACTCACTTTCAATCAATAACCCCTAGTTCTTTCGCTTTTAGAATTAAATCCATATTATTTTTTGCATTTAAATCTAAGCGCAAGTTGGCTAATTTGGTTTCTATAGATCGTAGTTTTAATGTTGATCCATCGTTCTTTTGTATAATGCCTTCTAAATTAGAAATTTTAGCATGTTTGGGCAATTCTTTTAGTATTTGTAAAGCAACCTCGTCCATTTGAATTTGTACGATCTTTCTTCGCGTTATTTTCTGATGAATTTCATGGGTGTAATAATGGTCATTCGCCATCATTTTAGAAATAGCAAAACCTATCTCTGTGGCATCACATTTGGTTTTTAATAAATACGCACTAGGGTTTAAGTTATGAATAACGTTGTAAACCCTATTGGTTTCTGTATGCCCTGTAATTACGCCAATTTTTATATTGTAATTAGCAGTATTAATGGCTTTAATTAGTGATTCACCTCTATCTAAAATAGCATCTGAAGCTGTGTTATCAAAACTTAAATCTGTAAAAAGAATCTGAAAAGGGTTGGTTTTAGAATTGTTTTTTACAAGTTCAAAAGCCTTATCACAAGTATTTGCAGTTACGATATCAAAAGTACCAACTTCGTTTAAAGATGATAAGATACCTTGTACGACCAATTGATGGTCATCAACCACTAAAATTCTTAACTTATCGTTCATCTTTAGGGGTTTCAATTTTTGTTGTAGTGCCTTTATCTAGCTGACTCTCAATAGAAAAAACACCATCAATGACCTCTACTCTTTCTTTTAAGTTTTTTAAGCCAATCCCCTTTTTCTTTGTTTTTGTATCAAACCCTTTTCCGTTGTCTGAAATGGAGATTTTTATTGTTTTTTTAGTCGCTTCAAAATGGATATCAACTTGTGTGGCAGCTGCATGTTTTTTAGTATTTTGAATGGTTTCTCTAACCGCTAAAAATAACGTTCTTTTTATAGAATTGTTTACGTTTTTCCAGTCAATAGTATCTATACCGAGAGTTTTAATTTTAAAATTGGGCTCAAAATAATCTGCAATTAAATTTATTATTTGATCTTTAAAAGAAACTTCATCAAAACTCTGACTGCTTAATTGATGAGATAGATTCCGTACATTTTCTTTAATAACATCTAGCTTTTTTGCCTCGTCTAATTGGTTTGACTTTGACAGTTTTAAATGCAACGTTCTTATATCTCCAGCAACCTCGTCATGTAAAGATTTTGCAATTTGCTGCCTTTCTTTTTCTCTAGCCTCTACTTGCTCTAGTTTTGCATCAAATAGTAACTTTTTTCTTCTGCTAGCCACAACACTTGTTCCAAAACCAATAAAGAGAATACCACCTCCTGCAAACAACCAACCAATTATTTTTTGCTGTGTTTCTCTTTCTAAAAGTAATTCTTTCTCTTTATTTTCTAATTTTAAATTTATGTTTTCCTTCTCTTTCTTCTCTGTTTCGTACCTAACTTTTGCAAACTGATTTTTCCGAGTTCTTTCTCTAACAAATAAGCTATCTTTTAATTGCACGTAATCTTTAAAATAATTTTTAGATATCTTTCCTGTGGTTAACTCTGTTAAAATTTTTAAACACTCTAAAACCTGTTCGTTGTTTCTTGTTTTTCTACCTAAATCTAACCCCATTTTGGCATGTTTTCTTGCCAAACTATATTGTTTGTTTTCCTTGTATGCTTCCGCTAAAAGACCATGAGAAACGCTTTGCCCATAAACGTAATCTATTCTTTTTCTACCTTCTAAAACTGTTTTATAGCCTTCTATTGCTTGTGTTATTTTGCCTTGTCTAAAATATACGGAAGACAGACCTCCTAATAAGTTTTGGTATTGTCTTGGGTATTTTATTGCAATACTATCAAAAGCTAAACCCTCTTTAAATAGCGTAATTGCTTTTTCATAATCTTTTTCATCTACATAGGTTAGTCCAATATTATTGTAAAGGTTTAAATAATTAATTTCTCTTCGGTGTTTTAATGGATTAAACTTAGCCATCTCTTTTGCCTTTAAATAATAAGCTCTAGATTCTTTAGGCCTGTTTAAATACCCCAAAGCGTTTCCTAAAGTTTGGTATAAAGAGATTAAAGTTCTGTATTGTTTTTTTTTAGAAGGCTCTATATATTTTAGGCCCTCTACAGCAGTCGTTTCACTTCCTAAATAATCTAGTTCTTTTACTTGGAGAATAGCCATTGATAGTAATTTTCTACCTACTTCTCCAGAGTCTTTTAATTTAGCAAAAACACTTTTTGACTCTTGATAATAATAGAAACTACTGTCTAAATTGTTTTTTATTTTATGATTTATGGCCGCAAAATGAAAAGCTCTTCCTAAGGAAAAAGAATCTTTATGATTTTGAAAATGACGTAGTAATTTGTTTTTAGAAAACGTTAAACCTAAGGTATCTTTTACAAAATAACTTTCCATACCATATTTAATACTAGCTTGCTGTATTAACGTATCTATGTTTAAATTTTCGGAAAGAGAAATTGCTCTTCTAAGGTTATGAAACTTACTTTCTCCTTTTGTATTATTTAAATAAAAAAAAATAGAATCTTTTGGTGTTTGTGAAAACACACTATATAAAGTGAAAAAAAGTATAAAGAATAATGTTTTTTTCATTTTAATAGGGATTTATTATCCTTTAAAATTAGTTTTTTTATCCTTACTAAAAAAATTTCTACTGTAATTTTTGAAACAAATCCCAAAGAACAACACCTGTAGTTACAGATATGTTTAACGAGTGTTTTGTGCCTAACTGTGGTATTTCTATACAAACATCACTTGCATTTACGACTTCTTGTTGCACTCCTTTTACCTCATTTCCCATTACAATTGCATATTTCTGATTAGCACAAGGTAGAAAAGCATCTAGTTTTGTGGAATTTTCTGCTTGCTCTATAGCAAGCACTTTTATGTGCGCTTTCTTTAATTGTTGTACCAATGCTAACGTGTCTTCTACATACTCCCAATCTACAGATTCTGTAGCTCCTAGAGCGGTTTTATGAATATCTTTATTGGGTGGTGTTGCAGAAATACCACACAAATAAATTTTTTCTATTAAAAAAGCATCACTGGTTCTAAATACAGAACCAATATTGTTTAAACTTCTTACATTATCTAGCACCACAATTATCGGCGTTTTTTCTGTTGCTTTAAATTCATCAACCGAAATTCTACCTAACTCATTATTTTTTAATTTCCTCATCTTGTAAGCGTTTAAGTTTAACGTTTGGCTTTGATTGGTTTCGTACGAAAACTAATTCGGAACTGCTAAAGGCTAAAGTCTTTTTTTTATCTTCGCAAAACTAATTGAATTTTTATAAAAAATTGACAAAATCAAAATCGAAAAAGGTTACTCCTTTAATGAAACAATATAATGCCATCAAGATTAAATATCCTGATGCTATGTTGCTTTTTCGTGTGGGAGATTTTTATGAAACCTTTGGAGATGATGCTAAAAAAGCAGCACGTGTATTAGGTATTACACTTACCAAAAGAGGTGCAGGTTCAGAGGCTGAAACGGCCTTGGCAGGCTTTCCGCATCATGCTTTAAATACCTATTTACCAAAATTGGTGAAAGCAGGAATGCGTGTTGCCATTTGCGATCAGTTAGAAGATCCTAAAATGACCAAAACCATCGTAAAACGTGGTGTTACCGAATTGGTTACTCCTGGAGTTTCTTTAAACGATGAGGTATTACAAAGCAAAAGCAACAACTTTTTAGCAGCAGTACATTTTGATAAAAAACAACTTGGTATTTCGTTTTTAGATGTTTCTACAGGCGAATATTTAGTTGCGCAAGGTACAGCAGCATACATTGATAAGTTGTTGCAGAACTTTACCCCAAGTGAAGTTTTAGTTCAGAAACAAAATAAGCAACAATTTTTAGAATTATTTGAAAACAGGTATTATACTTTCTATCTAGACGATTGGGTTTTTCAAAAGGAATATGCCAATGAAACTTTACAAAATCATTTTGCCGTTAAAACCCTAAAAGGGTATGGAATACAAGATGTAAAAAACGGAATTATTGCAGCAGGTGCAGTATTGTATTATTTATCAGAAACGCAACACAATCAATTAAAACACATTCAAAATATTAGCAGAATTGCTGAAGATAACTATGTTTGGATGGATCGTTTTACAGTGCGAAATTTAGAATTGTACAATCCAAATTCTGTAAACGCAGTTACGCTTTTAGCTGTTATTGATAAAACTATTTCACCTATGGGTGGAAGATTGTTAAAACGCTGGTTGGCTTTACCTTTAAAAAATATTGATGAAATTAAAAATCGTCATGAATTGGTAAAGTTTTTTATAGATTCTGATGAATTTTCGCAAACTGTAACGTATCAATTAAAACAAATTTCTGATTTAGAAAGGCTTATTTCTAAAGTAGCCACAGGTAAAGCATCACCGAGAGAAATTGTATTGTTAAAAGATTCTCTAAAAGCAATTTTACCGATAAAAATTGAGGCTGAAAAGAGTAAAAATAAAGCAGTTCAAAATTTAGGAAAACAACTCCACACTTGTCAAGATTTAATCACTAAAATTTCTGAAACCCTATTTGATGATGCTCCTGTAAACATCAATAAAGGAAATGCAATTGCCAACAATGTGCATCAAGAATTAGACGATCTACGCGCAATTTCATCATCAGGAAAACAGTTTTTAGATGAACTATTAGCGCGTGAAACTGAAGCTACAGGAATTACAAGTTTAAAAATTGCGTTCAACAATGTGTTTGGCTATTACATCGAGGTTAGAAATACGCATAAAGACAAAGTACCTGAACAATGGATTAGAAAACAGACGTTGGTTGCTGCTGAAAGATACATTACTGAAGAGCTGAAAGAGTACGAAACAAAAATTTTAGGAGCCGAAGAAAAGATTGCCAAATTAGAGCAAGAAATTTTCTCGAAACTGTTGCAATACATCATTCAGTTTGTAGATGTTGTGCAAGAAAACGCACAAATTATTGCAAAAATAGATTGCTTGTTGTCTTTTTCTGTATTGGCTGTAGCTAACAATTATGTGCGCCCAATTCTAGATGAAAGTACTGATTTAGAAATTAAAAATGGTAGACACCCTGTAATTGAAAAACAATTGCCTATTGATCAAACTTATATTGCTAATGATGTTGTTTTAAACAGAAATCAGCAACAAATTATTATGATTACTGGACCAAACATGTCTGGTAAATCTGCCATTTTACGTCAAACTGCTTTGATTGTTTTACTGGCCCAAATGGGGTGTTATGTGCCTGCACAAAATGCAAAAATCGGAATTGTAGATAAGATTTTTACTAGAGTGGGTGCTAGTGATAATATTTCTATGGGCGAATCTACGTTTATGGTAGAAATGAACGAAACAGCATCGATTTTAAATAACGTTTCTGAGCGCAGTTTAATTTTGTTAGATGAAATTGGTAGAGGAACCTCTACTTATGATGGTATTTCTATTGCCTGGGCCATTTCTGAGTTCTTGCACGAACATCCTACCAAAGCAAAAACATTATTTGCCACCCATTATCACGAATTGAATGAAATGACAACAACTTTTAAGCGCATTAAAAACTTTAATGTATCTGTAAAAGAGTTAGAAGACAACATTATTTTCTTACGTAAATTGGTAGCTGGTGGTTCTAATCATAGTTTTGGTATTCACGTTGCAAAACTAGCAGGAATGCCCAATATAGTAATTCATAGCGCTAATAAAATTTTAAAAAAGTTAGAGAAAAACACCAAAAATGCGGAGGTTAAAGAGGTTTTAAAACAAACCCAACATGAAGAAATGCAGCTTAGCTTTTTTCAATTAGATGATCCTTTATTAGAAAATATTCGTGAAGAAATATTGGCAACAAATATAGATACCCTAACACCAATTGAAGCTTTAATGAAGTTGAACGAAATTAAGCGAATGTTGATCAAAGAAAATGGTAAATAATTTAGAGCAAGGCTTTTTTGGAATAGGCATTCAGAATGGAAAAACAGTTTTTTTAATTGTACTTTTATTAAAAAACAAAAATTGATTGTATTTGTAAATATTTTATTACAATAAACTTTATCTTTGTATTTATGATTAGTACTTCTTTTTTGTCTATTGGAACTCCAGAAATTTTGGTCATCCTATTATTTGTGTTGATGGTGTTTGGTGCAGATAAAATACCTGAAATAGCAAGAGGTCTTGGAAAAGGAATTCGTCAAGTAAAAGATGCCACCAATGATATTAAAAAAGAAATTAACGAAAGCGCTAAACTAAACAACTTAGATAGTAATGTTAAAGAAGACATTACCAAAGGAGTAAAAGAAGTAAAGGATAAATTAGACGATTTTACTGGGCCAATTAAAAGAAGCAAATAGCACTACTTTAACTTTTTACACCCTTAAATTACTCTTGTTACTGTTAAGCCGTCTCTTATTGGTAATACTACTGTTTCTACCCTACTATCTGAATTTATTAACGTATTGTAAGCCAGCAACTCTTTTGTATCATTGTCTTTTTCATCTAATTTTTCAACTACTTTTCCGCTCCACAAAACGTTATCAGACAGTATAATACCTCCTGAATTCATTTTTTCTATTACTAAATGAAAATAATTAGAGTAATTGCATTTATCGGCATCAATAAAAACCAAATCAAACTTTTCTTCTAATGTAGGTATAAGGGTTAATGCATTGCCTATTTTCTGAATAATTTGTGACCTATACCCTGATTTTTGAAAATATTTATTTTGTAATGCTTCTAACTCTTCATTTCTATCGATGGTTATAATTTTACCGTCTTTTTGAAGCCCCTCTGCAAAACACAACGCAGAATAACCGGTATACGTGCCTATTTCTAATATATTTTTTGGTCTAATTATTTTTGATAATATAGAAAGTAACCTTCCTTGATAAGCGCCACTTATCATTCTTGGGTTTAGTACTTTTTGCCAGGTTTCTCTGCTTAATTCTTTTAAGATCTCAGGCTCTTGTTGAGAATGGTTTACAACGTAGTCGTCTAATTTTTCAGGAAGAAAATGCATGCTTTAATTTTTATCAAAAATACAAAAAGAGAAAATTATACTGCTATAAACTGCTGTGTAATATGCTATACAAAAAAGTACTTTATTTATATGTTTGTTTGTGTAACGCTTGTTTTAAAGTCTCTTTTTCTTCTGTAGTTAAAGCGTAGTTTTCTCTTTTGATGCTCTCGGATTTGTTTCTGTAACAACTACTTAGCAGTAAATTTTGTTTGGTATACCTTTTGCAAAGTTTGCAATATAAAAAATGAACGGTGAGCCTCATTTTTTCTAGAAATGTAGCTTCATTATATTGGCTTTTGTCACAGATTGTTGTGGCCTCGTTACAAGTTAGCGTTAACTTTTTTAGCATTTTTTAAATATTAAACCAATGATCTTCCATACATTTTCTTAATTGCGTTCTAGCTCTATGAATTATAACCCACAAATTGAACGCTGTAATCTCTAACTCCTTACAAATTTCTTGGGTATCAAACTCTTGTATGGTTTTCATTCTAAAAACCATTGCATATTTTTCTGGTAAGTTGTCTATACAGCTATCTAATTGAGCTTTTAGCTCTTCGTTTTCTAAGTTTTTTTCTAAAGAGGCACTCCAACGTTGTGGCACTCTTTCTTCTAACCAGTTTCCTTCATTTTCGCCATCATTATAAAAGTTTACATGAACTTCTGCTTGACCTTTTTTTGAATTTATTTTTCTATAATGGTCTATAACTTTCCGTTTTAAAATAGCGGTAAGCCAAGTTTTTTCTGAGGATCTGCCTTCAAAATTTCTTGCAGATTTTAAGCCTGAAAAAAAGGTGTCTTGCACAAGGTCTTTTGCCAAATCTTTGTTATTTACCCTTACTACAGCGTAATTAAATAAATAGTCTGCATAATGGTCTACCCATTTGTCTGGATGTAAAAGATTTTCTTTTTCTGGAATACATTGTAAAGGAATACACCAAATATAACTTATTTTTTATCTACAAGCGCATTGCAATTATCTCTTCTTCTCATATCTACCAAATAAATAATTTTCCATTGTTCATTTTCTTTAAAAAGTTGAAAAGAATTGGCACCACAATGACTAAAATTAGAATTAAAATAAAATTCATACGGAGTCCAAACAGAAGCAATATTACCATCAACTTTTATATCATAAGAAAGTAATTTTTCTAAGTACATGTGTTCTGGGTTTTTATTTGCAATTGCTGTTAGTAGTTTTTTTCTTGAGTCTGTTTGCAAAAATCCGTTAGGCCCCCTCATACTAGATGTGGTTTGAATTTTTATGTTTTTATGAAGGGTAGAAGCCATTAAAGTACTATCTCCTTTATGCAACCCTTTAAAAAAAGTGTCAACCACCAATTTTATGTCACTTTTTACTTTATTTTCTTGGGCATTTAACGAAAATGAAATTACCAAAACAATAACAAATAGAATACTTTTTTGCACATCAATACATTTAGCTGCTATAAATCTACTTAAAAAAAGCAAATTAATAAAATGATAGCAACTATAAAGACCTTAAAAATCTATGATTATTTCTTACTTTTACCAACTTAAAAACACGTTTATGTCTGTAGCAAAAAAACAGTACAAAAGAGTTACTGTAAAATCATTGGTAGAAATGAAAGCAAATGGAGAAAAAATTTCCATGCTAACGGCTTATGATTATACCATGGCTAAAATTCTAGATGGTGCTGGTTTAGATGTACTTTTGGTAGGCGACTCTGCGTCTAACGTAATAGCAGGCCACGAAACTACTTTGCCAATAACTTTAGATCAAATGATTTATCATGCTAGCGCTGTTGTCAGGGCTATAGAGAGGTCTTTAGTGGTGGTAGATTTACCTTTTGGTAGCTATCAATCTGACCCGAAGGAAGCATTACGCTCTGCAATTAGAATTATGAAAGAAAGTGGGGGGCACTCTATAAAATTAGAAGGAGGTAAAGAAGTAAAAGAGTCTATAAAACGAATCTTAAATGCAGGAATTCCTGTGATGGGTCACTTAGGTTTAACACCACAATCTATTTATAAATTTGGTACATATACGGTTAGGGCAAAAGAAGAAGAAGAAGCAGAAAAATTAATGGAAGATGCGCTAATGCTAGAAAGAATAGGGTGTTTTGCCATTGTTTTAGAAAAAGTGCCTGCTAAACTAGCAACAGAAGTAGCAAAGGCGTTAACCATACCTGTAATTGGTATTGGTGCAGGTAATGGAGTAGATGGTCAAGTATTAGTTACCCACGATATGGTTGGAATGACACATGAGTTTCATCCAAGGTTTTTACGTAGATATTTGAATTTATACAAAGAAATGACAGGCGCATTCCAACAGTATATTGCCGATGTAAAAAGTAAAGACTTTCCAAATGAAGAGGAACAATATTAAAACTTTTTTAAAAAACCTTTCTTTTATTTCATTAATCGCTTTTGCAATTCTTTACATTTTAGAGGGATTTTTTGCTATTGAATTATCGCTAGGCAATGGCTTAAGAGAAGCTTTTGTTCTAATTTACATAATTGCTAGTCTCTATTATTATAGAATGGAGTTAAAAGATAAAAATGATGAAATTCAGCAATTAAGGCATAGATTAAATTCTAAAAAATAATCTATTTTGAAAATACTACATTTAGACAGTAATCACCCCTTATTAATTGCTCAATTAAACAAATTAGGGTTTACTAATGATGAAGATTACACCTCGACAAAAAGTGAGATCGCAGCTAAAATTCATAGCTATGACGGTTTTATTATTCGTAGTCGATTTAAAATAGACAAACCATTTTTGGACAACGCCAAGAACCTAAAATTTATTGGTAGGGTAGGAGCCGGTTTAGAAAATATAGATTGCGTCTATGCTAAGAAAAAAAACATTATACTTATTGCTGCACCAGAAGGAAATAGAAATGCTGTTGGTGAACATTCTTTAGGTATGTTGCTTGCCTTATTCAATAAAATGATAAAGGCAGATTTAGAGGTTAGACAAGGTAAATGGTTACGTGAAGAAAATAGAGGATTAGAATTAGATGGTAAAACTGTAGGCTTAATTGGCTATGGAAATATGGGCAAATCTTTTGCTAAAAAATTAAGAGGTTTTGATGTTGATGTACTTTGTTACGATTTAAAACCAAATGTAGGTGATGAAAATTGCACTCAAGTATCGTTGCAAGAATTGCAAGACAGAAGTGATGTTTTAAGTCTGCACACACCTCAAACTGAACTTACCAAAAACATGATAAATCATGAATTTATCAATAATTTTAAGAAAAATTTCTGGCTTATAAATACTGCACGTGGAACATCAGTAGTAACAAAAGATTTAGTATATGCTTTAAAATCTGGTAAAATATTAGGTGCAGGTTTAGATGTTTTAGAGTATGAAAAATCATCTTTTGAAAATTTGTTTTCAGATAATAATCTGCCAGAGGCGTTTCAGTATTTAGTACAAGCAAACAATGTAATCTTATCTCCACATGTTGCAGGTTGGACTATTGAAAGCAAAGAAAAATTGGCACAAACAATCGTAGACAAAGTAAAAGTGAATTTTAAAATATAAATAATGAATTTTTTATCAGACTATCCTACAGAAGTTTTAATCTTAATTTTTTTAATTGTTCCTTTTCTTCAATCAGGAATTGATAAAATAATGGATTGGAATGGCAATCTTTCTTTTTTAAAAGAACATTTTAAAAGCTCTCCTTTTAAAAACAGTGTTCCACTTCTTTTAGGCGTAATCCTTGTTTTAGAAATTTTTTCTAGTATTATTATGGGGTTTGGTGTTTATGAGCTTTATACTTCAGGTACGAAAGAAATAGGATTACTTGGTGTAGAGCTTTGTGCAATAACATTAATATGTTTACTAATAGGGCAACGACTTGCTAAAGATTATGCAGGAGCGATGACCTTAGCAGTGTATTTTAGTGTTGCAATATTTGGGGTCTACATATTAAATAGTTAAAACTTATAACAAAAACTACAATCAATAAGTATTTCTTATTTTAAAAGCCTTTAAAAAATCAATTTTAAGGGTTTTTAAATACTTTACAGTATAAATTAAACCACCCACACCTAAAATGCGTTTTAAAACTGTTTAAAATGCTTTTTAGTTATATTTAATGATATAAATAAGCGAAGAATAGTCTCCTGTGTTTTTTGCTTTCAAATTTGACAGCAAACCTTTTCTAAAAGCTGATAGAAGTTTCATTTTACCATGTTTGTATTTTTCACTTAATAATGAAACATAAAAAGAATCGAATTTCATAGGCAGTGTTTTTTCTACAACCATGTTTTCTTTATTAAATAATTTAGAAATGGATGTTTGAGAAAAATGCCATAAATGTCTAGGCACATCAAATGCTGCCCAAAATTCGTTATAAGATGTTGCATCAAAACTTTTGTAATTGGGTACAGCAATAATTATTTTGCCATCAACTTTTAATAATTCTTTTAAAGATTTAATATACTCTTGTAAATTTTCTACATGTTCTAAAACATGCCAAAGTGTAATTATATCAAATTTTTGTGAGTTTATTTTTGACAGGTTTTCTTGTAAATTAATTCCTTTATTCTTCGCAATTTTTCTTGCATCTAAATCAGGTTCTGTGCCAAAAACTTCCCAAGAATTGTCTTGACAAACTTTTAAAAATTCGCCAGTTCCTGCACCAACATCTAATATGGTTTTAGAAGTTTGGCTTAAAGAATTAATCAACTTTAATTTTCTCTTTAAGGTAATGGTTTTTACAAAATGATACGCTTTATCAAACAAAGAATCTTTTGCATCTGTGTGCGAAATATAATCTTCGCTTTTATAATACTCCCCCAAGTTTTTTGGAACAGGAGTTGTTACAAGCATATCAAATTCTTTATTCAATTTTACCTGATACAACTCACCAGAAACTGTGTAATCTTTACAAGTTAAAAAGGTTTGAAGATCTTTATAAAAATCGATTTTATCTGACATAGAAAGTTGATTGTTCCTCGTGGAACATTTTAAATTTTTGAAAGAATATTACCTACCCATATACACCAACAAAACAGAAATATCACTAGGTGAAACTCCACTTATTCTACTGGCCTGTGAAATAGAAGTTGGTTGAATCTTGGTTAATTTTTCGCGAGCTTCAAAAGATAAAGATTGTAGTTTTTGATAATTAAATGATGCCGGAATTTTTACATTCTCTAAACGGTTTAACTTATCAGCATTATTCTTTTCTTTGTTAATATAACCAGAATATTTAAGGTGAATTTCTGCTTGCTCTATTATCTCTTTATCTATATCATGCTCTTCTATAAAAGCACTTAATTTTTCTACTGATTTAAAATCAGAAAAATCCAATTGTGGCCTAGCAGCAATTTTAAAAAGCTTCATAGACTGATTAATTAGTGCTAGATTCTTAGCCTCTAAAATTGGATTAATCTCTTCCTTTTTAACGCTAGTTTTCTCTAAAAACTGAATTAACATATCAGTTTTTCGTTGTTTTTCTAAAACACGATCCATACGTTCTTGAGAAGCCAGACCAAGCTCAAATCCTTTAGGTGTTAATCTTAGGTCTGCATTATCTTGTCTTAAAAGCGTTCTATATTCTGCTCTAGAAGTAAACATTCTATAAGGCTCTTCTGTTCCTTTTGTAATTAAATCATCAATTAAAACTGCAATATATGCTTCATCACGTTTTAACGTAAATGGATCTTTACCCTGTACTTTTAAAGCAGCATTTACACCAGCCATTAGTCCTTGAGCTGCTGCTTCTTCATAACCGGTTGTACCATTAATTTGGCCAGCAAAAAATAAATTTTCAATCAACTTAGTTTCTAAAGAATGTGTCAATTGCGTAGGTTGAAAAAAGTCATACTCAATGGCATAACCATATCTCAAAAACTTTACGTTTTCAAAACCGGCTACAGCACGGATTGCTTTATCTTGAATATCTTCTGGCAAAGAAGTTGAAAAACCATTTACATACATTTCAATAGTAGACCATCCTTCGGGTTCTACAAAAATCTGATGTCTTTCTTTAGTTGCAAAACGATCTACCTTATCCTCTACAGAAGGGCAATATCTAGGTCCTGAAGATTGAATTCTACCATTAAACATTGGAGATCTATCAAAACCACCTCGTAACAAATTATGTACTTCTGGATTCGTATAAGTTAACCAACAAGAACGTTGTTTTTTTAAAGCACTAGTTGTCGGTAAATAAGAAAATTTTTCTGTGATTTCATCTCCTGGTTGCTCAGTCATTTTAGAATAATCTAGAGACCTACCATCTACCCTTGGAGGTGTTCCTGTTTTCATTCTACCAGCCTCAAAACCTTTAGCTACTAAATCTTCAGTTATTCCTCTAGAAGCTCCTTCACCTGCTCTACCTCCACCAAAACTTTTATCACCAATATGAATTAAACCATTTAAAAAAGTACCAGCAGTTATAATTACAGTTTTTGCATTAATCTCTAAACCTAAAGCTGTTTTAACACCTATAATCTTATAACCGTCAAAAACTAAACCATTCACAGAATCTTGATAAAAATCTACATTCTCCGTTTGCTCTAACATAGTTCTCCAGCACTCTGCAAACTGCATTCTGTCTGATTGCGCTCTAGGACTCCACATTGCTGGACCTTTAGATTTGTTAAGCATCTTGAATTGAATTGCTGTTTTATCAGTAACAACTCCACTATAACCACCTAAAGCATCAATCTCTCTAATAATTTGACCTTTTGCAATACCACCCATTGCTGGATTACAACTCATTTGAGCAATATTTTGCAAATTCATTGTAATCAATAAAGTATGTGCTCCCATGTTTGCAGCAGCAGCAGCAGCTTCACTACCTGCATGACCACCACCAACTACAATAACGTCATATGTTCTTGAAAATAAACTCATATCTTATAGTTCCACGTGAAACTTATATCTTATATTATTGATAATCAATTACTTATTTTTAAAATAGCAAGGTTTTCTTGTTTTCTCATTTCTTCCTTTTCACCCTCAGACTTATCCTTATAACCCATATAATGTAAAATACCATGAATCATAACTCTCTTTAATTCCTCTTGAAAAGAAACTTTAAACTCGGCTGCATTATCTATAACTCTTTCTACAGAAATAAAAATATCACCATTTAATAATTTACCTAAAGAATTATCGAAACTAATAATATCTGTAAGTGTGTCATGATCTAAAAATTCAACATTTAATTTATGCAAATAAGCATCGTCGCAAAAAATATAATTTATCTCTCCTAACTCGAATTCTTGTTCTGAAGCAACAGCATTAATCCAATTTTTTAAAGATGTTTCATCATCTAAAATAAAATCTGTTTCGTAATTAAATTCAATCATTAATTATATTTTCTTAGCTTCTGAGAAATAAGCTCTCACCTTGTTCTTGTAATTTTGCTGCAAAGGTAATGATTGTCTATTTAATATCTCTATTTGATTGTAGAACTGCTTTTTAAATTTTAATGCTTTTGCTGTATTTCTTTGGTTTTCTATGCTATTAGCATTCGACTTACGCTTTTTATCTTTTCCTTGCTCTAATGCTGCCTTATCTAATTTTAAAAGCTCATAATTTAAATTCTGCATTTTTTGGAGTGTATTCAAATTAAAACCTTTTTCTAAAATTTCATTCTCCAGCCGTTCCATTGTTTTCAATG
>Ga0209771_1000107_pt1 | contig 50690 bp, 38 predicted proteins | sample SaaInl59LU_5_DNA_FD_184639 | JGI IMG/M metagenome (GOLD analysis project Ga0209771, IMG submission 184639) | Marine microbial communities from expanding oxygen minimum zones in the Saanich Inlet - ESP_59LU_5_DNA (SPAdes) (version 2) | ecosystem: Environmental > Aquatic > Marine > Intertidal zone... | reverse complement strand
AACTAGGATAAAAGAATGTCAAAAGTATTAAGAGTAACAGACGGCGACTATAGAATTGTAGTAGATAACGGTGCCTCAGGCACAATCTACTTAGATACCACTAGTGGTGCAGCAAGTCCTAGAGGCACTGTTGTTGTTACTGGCGACTTAGAAGTCAAAGGTACACAAACAACTGTAGAATCTTCTGTTACTACTATTGCTGATAACATACTGACACTTAATAATGGAGAAGCTGGTGCAGGTATCCGAGCTAGCTTTGACTACAAAGCAGGTATTGAAATTGATAGAGGTAGCTTGCCTACTGCAAGATTAGTGTTTGATGAACAAAGTCCATATGTTGCCGGCGGCCTAAGTGGCACAGGGTCATTTAGATTTGAAGATATCAACGGTGCATTTCTTCCGCTTAATGTAAACAGTATTAATGCTGAAGGGCCGTTATATGTAACAACGCCTAACAGTGCTATTAATGTAGCAGGTACAGTTGATTACGAAGAAAACGTATTTAATTACTCTGGTGGAGTAATTACTGACGCAGGTAGTGGAGTAGTTTTAAATAACGACTATATACCAAATGTTAAAGGATTAGTTGATTATGTTACATTTGCACTTGCATCTAATTTACAACCAGGCATTGCTGACGCTAATACTTCTGTAAATGCTATTGATTTTGACACTAGTGCATCTGAAAGTACTGTAATTATATCTATAGACGGGATAGTAACTACTAATTTTTATTCAAACAGAATAGAACTTGGAGATATTAAAATACAAGGTAATGAAATTTCAACAACTATCAGTGACGAATCATTACTATTATCAGCACCTGGGTCTGGATCGGTTAAAGTAAAGGATGCGTTTGAAATAACTTCGTTGTTGTATGACGATGACACAATTGATCCAGGTACAATTTCACCTGATAGCGGAATAAAGTTATATTCAACAGACGAAAGTACCGGTAGGACAGGATTATACTTTGTAAATAAAGATAGTACTGCTGGAGAAATAATAAGTAAAAATAGAGCATTGCTGTTTAGCATGCTTTTTTAAGGAAATGAAATGGCAATAGTAAACGCACAATTAACTACAAATCAATTAGACGTAATCACTGTACCGGCAACTAAAAGTTATGCTATTACAAATATATTAGTGTGTAATACAGGAGCCGCAGATGCAACATTTGATTTACATTTTGTTGCTAACGGCAGCGCATTGAATAACAAGATTACACGAGTTATTAATAATTTAATATTACCTGCTGGTGAAACATTTACATTTGATAGCGAAAGAATTGTATTAGAAACAGGTGATAAAATATCATTTGTTGCTAGTCCTGATATCGGCGCTGCATTAACAGACTTAGCAACAACAATAAGTTATTTGGAAGTATAATGAGATTAATCAAAGCCCAAACAACTAATCTACGTAGTATTGCAGGTCGCGGTGTTAAGTACGATATTAACGATCAGGTAGTTCTTGAATCAACTAACGTAATGTTAGTACCTAAGGGCACTGAGGCACAGAGACCTACTACTCCAGTTAATGGCCATGCTAGATATAATACAGACCTTGAAAGCTTTGAACTTTATCAAGATTCAGCCTGGCGTCGGCTACGCTTCCTTGAACCTACTAGTATTGTACAACAAAACTTAGGTAACGGTGATGCAACAATTATATTGTTTGGACCTTTGGACAGCCAAGATGCAAATGACAATTACAAAGCACCAGCAGCGGCACAAAATGTGTTAGTTCTTGTAGAAAATGTATTTCAACTTTCTGTAACAAACTACACATTAGTACAAAATCCTGTTTCGACAACGACTGGGCAAGAAGTTGCATCTGGTAGCTTTGTTACTAGTACACAATATATCATTACCGCAACAGGATCTACAGATTTTGTAGCAGAGCATGGTGCAGCAGATAATAATCCTGGAACTGTGTTTACAGCAACCGGTGCAGGAACAGTTGATGCTACTGGGTTAGCAAGGCCTACAGGATATTATATAAGTTTTACTAGTGCGCCTGACTTAGCAAAGCCTGTAACAGTCATTCACAACTTCGACAAGTAAACCTATAAATACATAGTATAGGAGTTAACATGTCACAAGTCGGTAGAATTTCCGGACCATTATTAACAGCAAATTTAGAACGTAACGGTATTGATCTTGCCTTTAGAAACACGTCTGGATCAACACAGTTATTATATTTAGACGTTAATAACGGAAAAATAGGAGTTAATAAAGGATCCGCTGGATACGAACTTGACGTAAATTCTACAATACATGCTACTAATTTAATATCAACTAACACTTCGTATATTGCAAATCTTACAGTTAGTCAAAATAACATAACCACATTAAACGGTGATATTAATTTATCGGCATCGCAGCTAATTAATTTATCAGGTCTTAGTACTGACAATATTAATATAAACGATAATATTATATCTAGTTTTGATAGTAATTCAAATATTGATTTGCGTCCTAACGGAACTGGTAAAATTGACATATTTTCAGATTTAGAAATATATGGCAACTTACACAGTAATCAAAATATTACCTTTGACGGCACAATTACTTTTGGTGATGACATAAATCAAGACACTGTTATTTTTAACACTGATATAAACAGTGACATTATACCCAATGATTCCGGAACTTATAATTTAGGATCTATAAACACTAAATGGAATGCAATATATACCAACTTAGTTAACGGAACATCAGTTAGTGCAACTTCGATTATTGTTGACAATCTTGATTATAATTTAAAATTAGGAAATACATTCTACGTTAGTGTTAACGGCAATGATAATAATAGTGGCGACTCAGTATTTTCTCCGTTTCAAACAGTAAAAAAGGCGTTAGATGCATCAGATGGAAGTACTTCTGGGCCTGTAACTATTCGCATATCCGCAGGAGAATATCAAGAAGAATTGCCGTTAACAGTGCCTAGTAATGTTACAGTAATGGGCGATGATACACGTAATACAATCATTACTCCAGATACTAGTACACAAAGTAATGATGTGTTTTTACTTAATGGCGAATCAACTGTACAAAACTTAACAATTAAAAACTTTTATTACAACAGTGGAACAAACACCGGGTACGCATTTAGATTTGCACCAAATACTGTTGTAAGTACTAGAAGTCCATATATACAAAACGTAACAGTTATTACACAAGGTACAACCACAAGTGTTAGTGATCCAAGAGGATTTGCTAGTGGTGATGCAGGTAAAGGTGCGTTAGTTGATGGCGCAAGCGTAAACAGTGCAAGTAACGAAGCAAGTATGTTATTCCATAGCGTAACGTTTATTACTCCCGGAGTAGATGCACTTACGACGACTAACGGTGTTAGAGTAGAATGGCTTAATAGTTTTACATACTTTGCTAATAGAGGAATGTATGCAGTAAGAGGATCGACAGGTCATTTAAGCTCAGACGGGTCAACAACACAATTTGGTGCAGAGATACGCTCAATTGGCTCAGCAAATGTTTATGGCAATTACGGCGCAGTAGCCGACGGCGTTGATTGTTTAATGTACTTAATTCAACATAATTTAGCTTATATAGGTACAGGTAAATTTTTAGATAACGATACTAGTAGAGTAATACAAAGCCAAGAAATTACAGAATTAAATAACGGAAAAGTTTATTATCAAACAACAGACCATAATGGTAATTTTAGAGTTGGCGAACAATTTTTTGTTAACCAAGAAACAGGTGAAACAAGTTTAGTTATTACTGAAGCACAAGTTGATGCATTAAATGGATTAACTGTTAAAGACGTTAACGGCAAAATTACATTAATTGACGGTGAAAAAATTGAAACTGGAAGTTTACGGCTTGCTAATAATACTATTTTATCTACATTGGGCGATATTAATATTATATCAGCAAGTGGACTAATAAACTTAAACAGTACTAATATACATAAAGATTTAGACATCAGTGGTGATTTAAGTTTCAGTGGTGATCTTAATTTACTAGGAAATCAATCTACTGATATAGTTGACTTTAATGTTAACTTTGATCAAAATATTAATCCAAATCAAGATAGTACTTTTAATTTAGGATCTGCTGCTAAAGAATGGTTATTTACTAACACTAACCGTGCAAATTTAGCTGATATTAAATTTACAGAAAATTATCTTACTACTACAGTATCAAATGCTGATTTAGAATTGCAAGCAAGCGGCACAAATGAGATATTAATTCCTAATAATAATACTCGTGCAGGCAATAATTTAACAGTTAGTAATAACACAGATCTACAAGACATTAATATTACAGGTATATTAACACACGTTGGTAATAGAAATCAAACAGGAAATTATAGTACTACTAATTTAACAGTCCAAAATTTAACAGTTGGATCACAAGTACAGTTTGAAGAAATTAACATTGACGGTAACGTTATTACTACAACTACAAGTAATACTGATTTAGAATTACGTGCTAATAGTACTGGAATTGTTCTAATACCTAATCAAGATGTTATTATAAATAATGATTTTAATATTCAAGGATCTTCACTTACATCAGATATAAATGTTGCTCAGCAAGTCGAAGCATCTACATTTGATAATAATACTATTAACATTAATGCAAATGTAATCACTACAGATATTTCAAATGCTGATTTAGAATTACGTGCTAGTGGAAAAATTATTATTCCTAGTAATGATGTACAAATAAGTAACAACTTAACAGTTAGTAACAACACAGATCTACAAGACATTAATATTACAGGTATAGTAACACACGTTGGTAATAGACCCCAAACAGGAAATTATAGTACTATTGATCTTACAATTACTAGTGACTTAGATGTAAATAGCCAAACACAGTTTGAAGAAATTAATATTGACGGTAACGTTATTACTACAACTACAAGTAATACTGATTTAGAATTACGTGCTAACAACGCAGGAAATATATTAATTACTAATAGTAACACTGGGATATCTAATGATTTAACTGTTGGTACTTTAAATGCACCAACTATTAATATTGATAATACCTTTGCTATAGAAAATTTAAACAGTTCAAGTGACATAGAAATTTTTGATAATATTATACGTACTACAAACAGTAATAGTAATTTAGAACTACGAGCAAGTGGTACAGGGTATGTAGGTTTACAAGATATACACATTAAAGATAATGTACTACAAACAGTATCAGACGATATAACTTTTAATGTTACTAATAACTTAACTATATTAGGTACTCTAGCATTAAAAATCCCAACTGGGACAATACCAGAAAGATCGCTTAACCTCGGCGATATACGATTTAATACCTTTGATAATGTTTTTGAAGCAACAAGTAATGATGTTATATCATTTGGCGGAGTATATTCTAATGATAGACGTACAAGTCTAACAGCACATCCAACAAACAATACTATAGCATTTCAAATTAACAATGCACAGGTAGGAGTAGTTAACTCTAACGGAATTGAATTATCTAGCTTACAAGTTGACGATATATTAATAAATTCAAATACTATTTTAACTAATGTCAGTAATGCAGATTTAGAAGTCTCAAGCACTAGAAATACACTTATTGATGATTTTAAATTTAATGGAAATATAATTACTAATACAAACGGCACAAATGAGAATTTTAAATTTAACGGAACTGGTACCCATCTTGTAGTGTTTGATAGTAATTATGCTGTTAGATTTCCATCTGGCACAACAGCCGAACGACCTTCAGCACCTCAAATTGGTCTAACTAGGCATAATAGCGATACTGATGTATTAGAAACATATGACGGAACAAAGTGGATACCAAGTGCTGGGCTATCTGAAAGTATTTCATCAAACGTTATGGAAGATCTTAGTATACAACAATCGTTAATTTACGGTTAACCCATTCCTTTTCTTAATAAACGATAAATACTAATGTACAGAACGCGACTAATGTTTTGTACAATCAAACTGTGGTCAACTCGCAATGTAAGGTAGTTGGTGGGACAGGATCCCCGTGTTAAGGAGAGAATATGGCTGTTGGTCGCATATCCGGTCCGCTCTTAAAGTCGAATCTTATTCGTAATGGAATTGATTTAGCTTTTGAGACAGACTTATTATATCTAGATGTAACTTCTCAGCGCATCGGTATCAAAACAACAACCCCTACACACGAATTAGAAGTTTCCGGTACAACAAAAACAACAAATTTACTAGTGGACACGCAGGCTGATCTCGGCAATGTTACTATTGTAGGTAATACTATTAGTTCAACACAGCCCTATTTAAATCTAGGTACATTCGATAATGTTGTATACCAAAATAAAGCAAGAATCGACAGTATTGATATTGAAGGCAATGTCATTAGTACAAACGATTCAAATGCTAATTTAGAATTTAGACCAAACGGAACTGGTGTAGTTGAAGTTTATAGTAATATGGATGTTCAAGGTGATATCCATGCCACTGGCAATATTACAGCAGACGGAAATATCACCCTTGGCGATGCAGACACTGATAATGTTATATTTAATGCTGAAGTTGCAAGTAATATTATTCCAGATACTAATAATACATATACACTGGGATCTAATCCTGATACTGGCGGTAAAGAATGGAATGATATTTGGGTTAACAATCTAGTAGCAACTAGTATCAACTCTACAGCATTAGAAGTTGACGGCATTGATCTAACATTTCGCAATGGTAATAGCTATTATGTTGCTGAAAACGGCAACGATTCTAACACCGGTAATCACATACAAGACCCGTATGCTACAATAACACAGGCATTAAGTGCGGCAACAGCAGGCGATACTGTTTTTATTAATCCGGGGGAGTACACAGAAGCATTTCCATTAACAATTCCGGTAGGTGTTACAGTTAAAGGTTCAAGTTTACGTAGTGTAACTGTTCGTCCTACAACAGCAACACGTTACAACGATGCATTTTTACTTAACGGTGAAACAACAGTTGAAGACTTGATGATTACTGGATTTCAAAGTGGCGGTAATTTTTATGAAGTTACTGCGGCAGGTGCTAGTCCTATTTGGAATGAACAGCAAAATGTTGTGTCCAGCACTACATCCTTCTTGGACGAATTTGGCGGGTCAGTAGCAATAAGTGGTGACACTGCTATAGTAGGCGCTCGTAGAGATGGTGACGATGGTAGTAACTCCGGTAGTGCAAATATTTTTACACGTACTGGTGGAACTTGGACTGAACAGCAAAAGCTCACAGCCAGTGACGCTGCTACTCTCAATTACTTCGGCACTTCAGTAGCAATAAGTGGTGACACTGCTATAGTAGGCGCTCCTGAATATCCTGTTGGTGGCGAAGCAGGTAGTGCTTATGTGTTTACTAGAAGTGGCAGCACCTGGACTGAACAGCAAAAGCTCACAGCTAGTGATGGTTCTGAATATGATAATTTTGGCTATAGCGTCTCTATAGACGGCGATACGGTTGTAATTGGTGCTCAAGGTGATGATAACGTTGGCAGTAGCTCAGGTAGTGCTTATGTGTTTACTAGAAGTGGCAGCACCTGGACTGAACAACAAAAACTCACAGCCAGTGACGCTGCTAATCTCGATTTATTCGGCGTCTCGACGGCAATAAGTGGTGACACTGTTGTTATTGGTGCGTATCTAGACAATGCCCCAGCCAATGACTCAGGTAGTGCTTATGTGTTTACTAGAAGTGGCAGCACCTGGACTGAACAACAAAAACTCACAGCCAGTGACGGCACGTTTAGCGATTTCTTCGGCACTTCAGTGGCAATAAGTAGTGACACTGTTGTTATTGGTGCAAGGGGAGACAATACTGAGTCAGGTAGTGCTTATGTGTTTACTAGAAGTGGCAGCACTTGGACTCAACAGCAAAAACTCACAGCCAGTGACGCTCATGCTGAGGACCAATTCGGCACTTCAGTGGCAATAAGTGGTGACACTGTTGTTATCGGTGCTCTTGAAGATGAGTACGGTGCTGGTAGCAGAGCAGGCAGTGCTTATGTGTTTACTACAAACGGCAGTACTTGGACTCTACAAGAAAAAATAATATCCAGTAACGTCGATACGAACGATTACTTCGGCGGGTCAGTGGCAATATCAGGAGATTATATAATATCAGGTGCTTTTGGCGATGCCAACAGGACTGGCAGAGCATACTTTTTTAATAAACCTGGAGGCACAAGTAATACTACGGTTAACGTAGGTATAACAGCACAGCCTCACAGTTATGTTAGTGGCGGAACTATATCAATCGACGATATAGAGTATCCAATTACAGGAGCAGGCTACAACGAAACTACCGGAGTAATAGAAATATATCATACAGGTGGATTGTCAACAGTAGGCAACAATGTATTCATATCAAATCTTACATTTAGCTGTAATGGCGGCAATAGAACATTTCCTGATAACGGTTATGCATTTCGCTTTGCAACAGATTTTGAAGTAACAACACGTAGTCCTTACATAAGAAATGTTACTGTAATTACTTCAGGTAGTACAACTACTGTTGAAGACCCAAGAGGGTTTAATGCAGGCGATGCAGGTAAAGGTGCATACATAGATGGCGCCTATGCAACTGCTGCTAGTAAAGAAGCAAGTATGCTGTTCCATAGTGCAACATTTATTGTTCCCGGAGTAGACGGGATTGTAGCAACAAACGGTGTGCGCATTGAATGGCTAAATTCATTTACTTACTTTGCTAATAGAAGTTTTCATGCATATGATAGCAATGATGGTAAGTATGGTGCAGGTAAGACTCGCATACGTCTTGGAGGATTATTAGGCACAGCACCGGCTGCTGGCCAGACAGTAACATTTACATCAAGTGATAGTTCAACAGTAGTTGGGCCATTAAATATTGAAAGTGTTATAAATGGTGATATTCTTGTTATAGATGGAAAAAATGAAAATTTAATCGGGTTTGATACTACTCCGGCAACTATTACATTTAGCGGCACAGGCACAGCAACAACAATATTAAACTATGATCTAAAAGATTTTGGCGCAGAAATACGAATGATTGGTAGTGCTAGTGTTTATGGTAACTACGGATTAGTCGGAGATGGCGCAGGAGTTATTATCTATGCTATTGGACATAACTTAGCGTATGTTGGAAACGGAAAAGAAATAACCAACGATCCAACAACTGTTATACAAGCTAACGAAGTAGTTGAATTAAATGGAGCACAAGTTCGATACAACACAGTTGATCACAAAGGTGACTTTAGAGTTGGCGAATTGTTTTATGTTAATCAAGAAGATGGCAGTGTAAGTTTTACTGCAAGTAATTTAAACATTGACATAACAAACGGAGTAACACTTACAACAGGCGGCAATAATACAGTTATAAACGGCGAAAAAATTGATACTGGTAATTTGCGTATTAGTGGAAACACTATTGAAAGTTTAAGTGGAAATATTAACTTTAGTTCAGCAAATGATCAGATTGATTTATTGAACAATGTAAATATTACAGGAGACTTAGATGTAACCGGCAATGTTACTATTGGTGGAAATATTACAATTGGTAACGAAGTAAGTGACACGATTCAGATTATAGCAGGAATTGATAGCGACCTTGTTCCAAATTTAAATAGTACTTATAGTTTAGGTGTTCCTAGTAAACGATGGAATAACATTTGGACTAATCAAGCAAATATTGACGGAATTGTAATTAGAGACAACTATATCGAAACTATTGACTCAAATGCTGATTTAGAATTGCGAGCGAGTGGCACAGGTGAGATATTAATTCCTAACAATAATGTACAAATTAACAATAATTTAACTGTTGATGGCACGTCTATTCTTGCAAATACAAATATTACTGGAACTATAACAATTAATGGCTCATTAAATCAAACAGGCAATACTACTGTAATTGGTGATATAAGTGTATTGCAAGATTTACTAGTTAACGCATCGGCACAATTTGAAGAAATATTAGTTGATGATAATTTTATTACAACAACTACAAGTAATACAAATTTAGAACTACGTGCAAATGGCACAGGAAATATATTAATTCCTAATAATAATGTTGTAATAAATAACGATCTTACTATTAATGGAATAACAACTACTGTTGATATTACTAGCACAGGAGTAATAACAGCTGATAGCTTTACGAATAATACTATACTTATTGATAACAACGTTATTGAAACAATATCAGTAGACACTAATTTAGATTTGCGAGCAAACGGATCTGGAAAAATAATTATTCCTAGTAACAATGTTGATATAACACAGGCGCTAACAGTTAACGGTAACACAGTACTTGCAAATACAAATATTACTGGAACTGTTACTCATGTAGGCAATTATAACCAAACAGGTAACACTACTATTACTGGTAACTTAAATGTACTTGGTAATTTAGATGTAAGTGGAGCATTCCAATTTGAAGAAATATTAGTTGATGATAATTTTATTACAACAACTACAAGTAATACAAATTTAGAACTACGTGCAAATGGCACAGGAAATATATTAATTCCTAATAATAATGTTATTATATCTAATAATTTAACCGTTAATGGTACATTAAATGTTGGTAATATTGATAGTATTGGTACTATACAAGCTAACAATTTTACAACCGGTGATATTTTAATCGATGATAATTTTATTACAACAACTATATCAAATAGTAATCTAGAACTACGTTCTGCAGGAACCGGTAGTATTATTATTGATGATATTTCAATTAATGATAGTACTATTACATCTACTAGCAATTTAATTTTGCAACCAGGCAGTGGTACAGTAAATATTATTGGCACTGGATCATTAGTTCTTCCTAAAGGCAATACAAGCGAACGTCCAACTCCTGCAGCTGGACAAATTAGATATAATACTGAATTAGAAAGATTTGAAGGATACAACAACACTGGATGGATTAATCTAAAAGGAGTTCAAGATCAAGACGGTAATACACGAGTAACAGCTGAATTAACTGAAGGTGCTAATGATAATACTATTAGGTTTATTATAGAAGATGCTACTGTTGTTGATATTACTTCGCAGCGACTATCGGCACCTAAGGTATTAGTAGATAATATACAGCTTGACGGAAATGTGATAAGTACTATTACAGCAGACACAGACTTAGTACTAAGTGCTAATGGAACTGGCAGAGTAGTTTTAGATAACATTGCAATCAAAGACAATGTAATTTTAAATACAGTTTCTGGCAGTAATACATTACTTCAAAGTACTGGAACTGGATATGTAGAAATCGGAGGTACAGCTGGAATCGTGTTACCAATTGGTGACGACACTAACAGACCTCCTGTATCAAGTGCAGGTATGATTAGATATCATACTGTAGATGAAAGGGTCGAATTATTTGATGGTACTAATTGGGTATCAGTTGCAGGATCAAGTGGTGGTATTAGTTTTGCTGATGCAGAAGATATTGCAATTGAAAAAGTATTAATATTTGGATAAGAAAAAATGGCAACAGTATTAAAAAACACAGTAATTAAAAATTGCGGAACGGTTCCCGTGTTAATCTATGAAACACTACCATCAGCTCGCGTAACAATATTAGGATTAAGTTTTACAAACTTATCTAATAAATTTGTTTATGTAGATGTATTAGTAGAAGATGACACAAGTGTTTCGGGATATTATTTAAAAGATTCTCTTTTACCTGCGGGCACAAGTTTAAGAGCGGTGTCAACTGGCGAGAAATTAGTATTAGCTCCTAATAATAGATTATTAGTTAGATCGAGCTTAAATGATTCAGTTGACGTTATTGTTAGTTACGTGGAGATTACATAATGAGTTATTTTATTGGAACAAGTCCAGAAGCTGTAGTTAACGGATTTATTAAAAGATATTTTTATGGATTACGTAGAAACGACGACGGTGAATTATTTTTAATTAGAATAGATCAATTAGCAGGTGACGAAACTGCTGTTATTAACGATGTTGGAATTGGAGCAAATAACTTTCTTGACTATGAAGAAGGCATTGATTTTTTAGAAGGTGTTGATATTGAGCATAATGTCATTTATCAAAATTTACGTTATCCCCAACTTAAATGGGATAGCAGACTGTTAACATATTATGTTGATCCGGTAGACGGACAATATATCATAAGTATTTCACAAGATTACGAATATCCTGAGAATATTTCAAGTCCAGGATATTAAGGAGAATATAAATGGCAGAGTTTAAGTTAGAACGATTTAGATATACATGGAAAGGCACCTGGGCAACTGGGACCGCCTATAGAAGAGATGACATAGTGCGAGTTAATGGAAACAGTTATGTGTGTCTTATAACCCATACTTCTAGCGCAGCGTTTAGAACAGATTTAACAGCAACACTTCCTGGATCAAGTCCTCCACAACCTTTGCCAAAGTGGAAAACAATGACTGAAGGAAATACCTTTATTGGTGATTGGGTAAACGGTACTGATTATAACTTAGGTGATATTGTTAATTATGACGGTTCTTTATGGGTGTGTACAGTGCCACATGCTGCAACTAACTTTGCAACTAATAGTGCTAATTGGGCCGTGTTCACACAACATATTGGATTTGTAACTGATTGGCTTACTGGCACCACATACGGACCCGGGGCACTTGCAAAATACAACGGTATAGTATACAAATGTATAACAGCAAACTCTGCAGGTGCAACATTAGAAGCAAATATTGCTGATTGGGAAATTTATCATGACGGGATAGAAATTCGCAATGATTGGGCATCTAATACTGAATACAGAAAAAACGATCTAGTAAAATACGGCGGTACTGTATTTCGCTGCACAACTACACATACGTCAAATCTTACTGCATTAGATGATACTAAATTTATAGTAGAAGTATTTGGAACTCAATACGACGGAAACTGGAGTAGTTCTTCTTACTATAATATAGGTGATGTTGTACGTCATAGAGGATTTGTGTACTACGCTATTAATAATAATTATGGTTCATCACCTTATAATGGCGAAGGCGTTCCGAGTCCTGATTGGATTATTGTTTCTAGGGGTACTAATTTTGTAGGAACTTGGTCTCCGACAACTGTCACTGTGCCATCTACAACTGAACTAGTAGTAGGAATGAATCTTGAAGTCAATGGTGCCGGCGGATTTTTTCAACCTAATACAAAAATTACAACTATATTAGATTCTACAACAATTACAATTAATAAAGTTCCAGCACAAGAAATAGATAATGCTAATGTTGATGCTACAATAGGTACGGTAAAAGTTGCTCTTACTTCTGTTAGTAGTGCAGCTACAATATACAAAACTGGTGATATTGTTTCTCGAGGCGGTAATTTATATACAGCATTAAGAGATATAGCAGGAGACGAAACAGACGGTAGTACTTTAGATTATATTGATACTAGTATCTGGGAATTATTTATTCCAGGAAAGAGTTTTAAAAGTACTTGGGCTATTGGAAATGTTTATGCTTTAAACGATGTTGCTTATTTTAAAGGATCGTCGTATACTTGTAATTTTGAACATACATCGAGTATATTAAATTATCCAGGTGATAACGGCAATGTGTACGATTACTGGGATATATTAGTTCAATCAGGTAGCCCAGCTGCTTTACAAGAAAAAGGCGATCTTCTAACTTATGGATTGTCTAGAGAAATTGACGACGATGGTAGTACTATATTTGACGAAAGTACATTTGGTGATGCAAAATTATCAATCGGAGCTCAAGATCAGCTACTAACAGTGTCAGACAACTTAGCTGTTTTTTGGAATGATAGAATTGAAGAAAGTGACACTGTCTATGTATCGCTTAGTGGCATCGATGCCACTAGCAGAGGAACTTACGAAAACCCTTTTAGAACTATCCGTTATGCAGCTGAATATATAGAAGATAATTTTACCGCACTAGATCCTACTATTATACGAGTAGGTACAGGCAAGTATGAAGAAATTGGGCCTATTATTGTCCCAGCAGGGTGTGCTGTTAATGGCGATGAACTCCGTTCAACTACTATACTAGCAGCGCCTGCACTTCCAGGATATCAAAATGATTATGATTATGTTATAGATTATTTAGAATATCTTGGTACTATAACATTTGATATATTATTAGGTAACCAAATCGTCAAACAGCCTAATAATACTACAGATCAGTCTTATGAACAGCAAGTTCCGTCCTTAGACGAAAACGGCAAAGTTATAACAGACCTTCTTGGCGCCCCTGTTTTAGTTAGTAATAATTATCCAGCAGCTGATACCGCTACTAGTGATCGTTTAACAGAACTAGTAACAGATTTTAAAAATTATATAGACTTTAGAGTTATTTCTGGAGATGTTGACCCAGCGATAACAGGATCAAATACAGAATCTATAGATCAAGCAAGGCTTAATGGAGCTGAAGGTCTATTATTAAATGATAATTTTTTACAAGAAGAAATATATGCATATTTAACTAACCAGTACCCAGCAATCACTTTTGATAAAATAAAAATTAAAAATGACATTCATTCTTTTATAAGAGGATTAAGTCGAGATATAAAATATAGCGGAAATTACAGTACAATACTTGCTGCTAGAAGATATACTAATGCTGTTAATGGTAGTCAGTTAGATAGTCTTTTCTTCTTAAGAGATACTACAGGTTTAAGAGATTGCACAACAGGAGGATTGCAAGGAACTCTCAATCCTCCAGGAGTCTTCGAACTTTATCAAAAGCCAACTGGCGGCGCACTTGTAAGCCTTGATCCAGGCTGGGGCCCAGAAGATAATCGTACCTGGATTATTAATCGATCGCCTTATATTCAAGGAGTCACAAATACCGGATTTGGATGTATAGGTATGAAAGTAGATGGGGCATTACACGACGGCGGTAATAAGTCTATGACAGCTAATGACTTTACGCAGGTATTAAGTGATGGTATTGGTGCCTGGATTACTAATAATGGTAGAGCAGAGCTAGTATCTGTATTTACTTACTATTGTCAAATTGGATATTTTGCTGAAGATGGCGGCGTTATACGTGCAACTAATGGAAATAACTCTTACGGGAGATACGGATCAGTTGCTGACGGCGTCGACGCTACAGAAGTGCCTCAAGAAGTTTTTGTATTTAATAGAAATCATGAAGCAACAGTAGAACAAGCAATTTCAGGAGGTGCAACTGATGAAGTATTAATATTTGAATATAGCAACACAGGTGAAGAATATACTGAAGCAACAGCGGCTATTGTAGGAGCAGGTGCCGATGCAACAGTTGAATTTACAGATTTTAGAGACGGCGCATTGTTTGAAGCTAGACTAGCATCACCCGACGGCTCTAGTAACAAAGGCGGCGCCGGATATCTAGGGCGTCAAGGTAGTGCCCAAGAAACTTTAGATTCAACTTCAAGTATTACATTAAGTATAAATGACACAACCCAAGAAGAGACAGAAATTGCAGGAATGCGAATTATTATCACAGATGGTACAGGTGTTGGTCAATACGGGCGTATTGATTCGTTTACTTTTGCATCAAAAGTTGTAACTGTAATTAGAGACAGCGACTTAGCAGCAGGCTGGGATCATGTTATTCCTGGTACTCCTATTGTTGCGGCAATGGATCAAACAACAAGATATAGAATTGAACCTCTTGTTACTATTACACAACCTGACTTTAGTTCTACTGGATATAATGTATTTACAGAAAGAAATTACGTAGACGCAGCATACGGCGGCACAACGGCAACTTATAGTAATTTAACTGCTAATAGTTATAGGCTATGGAAAGATGATGATCTTTATCGTATTACACTAGCAGAACTAGTATCGGATACAGCAATTAATATTCAAGCATCATTTGATATTAATATCGGAGTACCTTTAAATATACGAGGAAGAACATCTGGCACTACTGCCACAATACTATCAACATCTCCTGGCACTGAAGGTATTATTAACCTTGTTATCAATGCTAATGGAAACAACTTTGCCCTTGGCGAAGAATTTGATATTGTATATACTGTAGGTTCAGGGGACACATTTGACGATAGTCCTGTATCTGCTAGATTTAGAGTAGTTAAAGCTGGCTCATTATATACAGTAACTCTAACAAATCCTGGGGCAGGATATGACGTTGGTGACAAAATTGTAATATTAGGTACATTACTAGGCGGTACTTCGCCTAGTAATGATTTATATATTACAGTTGCTAGTGTAAGTGACGATAGTTCTAGTACTATTTTAACGTTTACTACTAACGGAAGTGCTTATAGTAATCGGTTTGTTTCATTAATTCAAGACGAATATGCTAGATGGAGTAATGATGGCCAAAATTGGTTTGAAGTTAGTCTTCCGTTTATTTCGACTTATAAAAAAGTAATCAGTGGCAATAATAGATTTATTGCAATATCAGATAATAACGAAAAACGTGCAGCTTCGAGTTTAACAGGCGAAGTTTGGTCATCAGTAACTCTTCCGACAAGAGCAGCTTGGACAGACGGTGTATTTGGCGGAGGCAAATTTGTTTTAGTAGCACAAGATACAGACGTAGTAGCATCAAGTACTAACGGAACAACTTGGACCTCAGGGTCAATACCAAATGATACTGTAGGTGATAGTACTATTAGTATATGGTCACATGTTACTTACGGCAGAGGTAAATATCTTGCTGTAAGTTCAAATGATAGAGCAACTGCAACAAGTACTGATGGTGAAACTTGGGTCAGACACGATCAAGCATTGCCTGATGAAGTTTGGGCAACTGCATCAGTTGCATATGGCAATAATAGATTTTTAATACTAGCTGCTGACGGCACATCGGCATATAGTTTTGATGGAATTAATTGGACAGCTGGAACTTCAGCAGATGCTGCTATTACATATTCTGATATGAAATACGGCAACGGCTTGTTTGTTGCAAGAACTAATAATTTAAGTAATCAATTTTCTACTACAGAAGATGGATTAATATGGACACTTAGAACATTATCAGATGAAAAACTATATAGTGCAATGACTGTAGGGAAAGTTCAAGGTGTTAATAAATGGCTATTAATTGCATCAAATACAACTCTAGCCGGGGTTAACCATGTTAATGTAGGCGCCCAAGCAAAAGTTAGAGCAAATATTACTACAGGAAGTTTTAAATCTGTTAAAATATGGGATCCGGGTAGCGGATACATAACTCCTCCAGGATTCGCAATAGTTGATCCTAATTTTACATCTGAAGTTGCTATTGAACTTAGAATAGGCAATGGTTCTGTAAGCCAGCCAGATTTTATTAATAGAGGAGCTGGATATAGAAGTAATACTAGTACAATTAAAATAAGTGGCGACGGATTTGCAGATTTTATTCCAGATGAAAATATATTTACAGTAACAGGAGTCAGATCTGTTCCGGGACCTGGTGTACAAATAGAAATTGCTGGCGTATTTGATGTTGTGTCAGAACCAATTGATGATTTGTTTATTTTTAGTGGAGTTATAATTACAGACTTAGGTGATGACGGAACTAATAACGACACTAGGTTAGTGCAGATCACACTTAGTCCAAGTCTAGAAACTTATCTTAATGTTCTTCACGGTACAGCAGTTACGTTTCGTGAAAAATATAGTCAGTGTAGAATTAGTGGACACGATTTCTTAGATATCGGAACAGGAAATTTTGTAGACACTAATTATCCATCAGTGTATTCAAGCGGTTCTTATTTTGTTGCTTCTCCTGAAAATGAAGTTTTTGAAACTAACAGTGGTAGAGTATATTATGTAAGTACAGACCAAGATGGTAATTTTAGAACAGGTGAGCTGTTTAGCATTCAGCAAGCAACAGGTATTGTTACAATTAGTGCTCAGTTTTTTAACTTAGAAGGCCTGTCACAACTTGCACTTGGTGGAGTGAGATTAGGCGGATCCGGTACAGTAGTAAATGAATTCTCAACTGACGGAACTTTTTCAGCAGATTCAAATAATGTTATTCCGACACAACGAGCTATTGCAACATTCCTTGCAGACAGGTTAAGTGTTGGTGGAGAAGCATTAGAAGTTAATAAGTTGCAAGCAGGTAGAGTTGTTGTTGGTGGTGCATTTAATGAATTAAGTAATTCAGCACAGCAATATTTATATATAGATGCCGATGTACTACTTAATGGAAACTTTGAATCAGACGACGGCCAAGGAAATATAACAGTTAATCAAACAGAAATTTCAGGGACAATAGTTTCACAAATGCTATTGTTTAAAGGATTTGACGATACCATGCAATAAACGGCAATGGGCTAACATAATGATAAATATACGAGCGGAGTAATAAAAATGGCAGAATTTAAACTAGGTAGAATTAGATTTGTATGGAAAGGTCCTTGGACCACAGCAAATATTTATTATCAAGATGATGTTATATCATTTGGTGGTAAGACATATATTTGTACAATAGGACATACAAGTGAATCAAATTTCTTTACAGACTTGGACATTGTTCCAGCTAAGTGGAACTTAGTAAGTGATGGACAAACCTGGAAAGGCACCTGGACTACTGACACTTCATATGTATACAACGACATAGTTAGTTATGGAGCAAGACTTTATATTTGTAATACTATCCATACTTCTGCTGCAACTGCTGTTGATGCTACAGACGGACTTGAAGTTGATTTAGCTAAATGGGATATTTACGCTGAGGGGTTAGATTGGAAATCAGAATGGGCCGTTAGTACTAGATATCGTGTAAATGATTTTGTTAAATACGGTGGTTCTACTTATGTATGTAATACATTACACGTTTCAGCCGCAACATTATCTGATGGATTAGAAAGTAGTATTAGTTACTGGGATATATTTAATCAAAGCACAGAATACACAGGCGCCTGGAAAGCAAATACTAGATATAAACTCAACGATTTAGCTCGTTATGGCGCAGGAGTTTGGATTTGTGTAACTCAACACAGTTCTGCAGCAGACTTTAGTACAAACTCCTCAAACTGGACTAAATTTGTAGAAGGCTTCCAATACGAAAATGACTGGAGCCCATTCCGCGGATATCAACCTGGCGATGTTGTTCGTTATGGCGGCAATCAATATATTGCAAAAACGGATCACACATCAATTACTCCGGGACCACAAAGTGGAACACTTACAGGAATTACAAATCAGTCACCTGCAAGAGTAACACATGCAAATCACGGATTACAAGATACTAGACAAATTATAATAAACAATGTGTTGGGCATGGTAGCAATTAACGGAACGACTTTATACGTAGACGTAATTGATGCAAACACTTTTGATTTGTATGAAAACGAAGCATTAACAACTCCGTTAGATTCGATAGGTTTTGGAACTTATACTTCAGGAGGAACATACACTTCAACTTCGCCATCTGATTGGGATGTATTTACAGAAGGATTTCGTTTCATCGGAGACTGGAACGAAGATAGTGCAAATACACATTATAAAATAGGTGAAGTTGTTCGATTAGGTGGATTTACATATGTTTGTGTACTAGATCACGAAGAAGCACAACAACCGCCGAACGTCGACTTTTGGAAACTTGTAAACGAAGGTTTCCGTTGGAGATCAGCCTGGGTAGACGATCAAGAATATTATGAAGGAGATGTAGTACGCTACGGAGATAATAGTTATTATTGTGTACTTGGCCACATATCAGAAGGCGACGATTATTCTACTGAAACTCCATTAGGAGCTGGTGGTGGCGCAGAAGGCAGTCGCCCAGATTTAGCAGATAGTGGACAATACTGGGCGGTTTTAGCTGTTGGTACAGAATCTAGTGTTCTTACAACTATTGGTGATTTAGTTTACTATAGCGGAAGTGCTCCGACAAGATTACCAATTGGACTTGAAGGTCAAGTGTTAACAGTAGGAAGCGCCGGAACACCTAATTGGAATTTTTTAAACGATGTAGAAGATGTTTACTACGTGGCAGAACATGGAGCCGATTTACCTTATCCAACACGTGGCAACACGTTAGATCGTCCATTTAAAACAATTAGATATGCTTGTGAACAAATTGAAAAAGGACCAAAATTTCCTAATGCACAGCATTTATTAGAACTTAATAGATCGTTTATACAACGAGAAGTTACATCATATATTAGAGATCAAGTTGAAAATGCAACTGGCGGAAGTATCTGGGAAAATTTTGCATACGATACACTAAAATGTGAGCGCGATGTAGGCTTTGTACTTGATAGAATTACACACGATATGACACACGGCGGCAACTTAAAAACTCGGGCTGCTGCACAAACATTCTTAAATGCATTAGCGGACGGTCCGTTTTCTAAAGCTGAAGAAAATAACGGAACTGGAGCATATGGAAATCTACTAACAGAGGGCGACCAAAGTGTTGCGGCATATAATTATATGCTTACACTTGTAAGTAACGCATTAGCTAATACTGTTCCTGCAACATTATATCAAAATGTAACAGACGACTCAACTGCAATTATCGACCAATATATTAACATTACTATAACAGCAGAACCTACAGCATTATCTAGATTAACTACACTTGCTAATATCGTTATTAATGCAATAGATACAGGGCTTGTTAGTAGTATTCCTGACAGAGTTGTGAATCAAACATTGGTTAGAGTATCAACTGGCAAGCACTACGAAGTATTACCTATTATTGTTCCAGCATATTGTGCTATCAATGGAGAAGAACTACGTTCAACACAGATTATAGCAGCTAATCCTACTACGCCTGAAACTGATACACCTAATACAGTTGCTACGTATGATAGAATTGCAGAAATAATTGGAGATGTTGTTACTGGAGTTGAGGTAACTTCTACATCAGGTAATAACGAAGCACAATTTCGAGATTGGCCACATGCAATTGATGCCCAAGCGACTGCAGCTAAAAGTTTAGTAGATATGATGAAATATCAAACTGACTATAGATTAAATACTATGTCATCGGCATATGTAACAGATCCAACTGGATATAGTATACTCTTAAAAAATGCAAAAGATAATATTATTGCAAATTCAAAATTTATTATTGAAGAAGTTATATCTTATCTTGCAACAGAATATCCTACATTGCGTTATGGTAAAACTGATACTCGTAGAGATGCAAGATATATACTAGATGCTTTAGTATACGATTTAACATACGGTGGAAATTCTCAATCAGTTACAACTGGACTTGCATATTTTGCTGGTGATGACGATTCGATCCCCCAAATACCAGCATCAATCAAAGCCGCAACAATAGCTGCAAACAACTTTTTAAAAACTACAGCACAGAGTGTTGCCGGAAACGTATCTATTGCGAGTCCGCAGCAAGGACTTGTTACACAAACTTTAACAGGCAATGTTGGCTCTCAGACACAAATTGCAAATCTTGTTGAAGATATTATTGACATTATTGATAATGGTCCACAAGCTGTTGGAGTTTCAACTACATTAGTAGAACCAACCCCAGCAAACGGCGTTAATACAACTACAGCACTAATTGCTGCTTCTGATGCACTTGTTGCAGCACAAGACACTATTATTCAAAATGTTATAGATGATTTAAATGTTGTTGCCTGGCATACTGATTGGGCTGTTGATAGTACATCGTTAACAACAACGCAATTCCGTATATATGTAGGTAAACATTCGTTAGTACATACATATGTTAGCGGAGGAACTGTTACTAAAGCAAACGGAACTGTATTAACAATAAGTAATTTTGTATACGATAATGCAACTGGTTATGCAATAGTAACTACAAGCACTCACGGGTTATCAGCTGCTGACATAGTTAATATTGAAAATATTACAGTAAGTTGTAACAGCGGGTTAGGTGCTTCGAATACAGTGTTCCCAAGTGCAACGTCAACACAATCTGGAATAACAAAAACAAAATATCTTCAAACCAAATGTATAAGAGATCTTGGAATAATCTTAAAAGCAGTTAGATATGACTTTATGTTTAACTCTAATTGGCGTACACTTAAAGCTGCACATTCGTATCTAAGAAAACCTGCATTGTCTGTTTATATTGGAAATCAAAAAACAATAACTAGAGATGCTATAGTAAATGCATTAACCACTGAAGCAATAGCAAATGTTGCAAGTGACTCAACAGCAATTACCCGATTAACAGCAAGTTCAAGAATCATTGACGCAATAATATTTGGTGCAACTAATGACGGTAGTGTTTGTCAAAGCGAAGATCAAAATGTATATTATGCATTATTACAACTTGAGCGTAATAGAGCATATATTACAGCAGAAGTTAGTGCCTGGATAGCAAATCAAATTGCAACTGCTTCATCGGGAAGTATTTGGGATGACTATACATACGATAGTGCTCTGTGTCTAAGAGACGTTGGACTTTATATTGACGCATTAAAATATGATTTAAAATATCCTGGCAACTACAAGTCTCGCTATATCGGTCGTTACTATGCTAACGCTGTAACTGGTAGTAAAGAAGAAGACATGTTCTACTTGAGAGACGCAACTGGCTTACGAGATTGTTCATTGTTTGGATTAAACGGAGACCTAACTCCACCTAGCGTTTACGGAACAAGTAGGCCGACAGCAGGTGCTTATGCTTCGCTTGATCCAGGTTGGGGACCAGATGACTTTACAACTTGGATTATTACACGTTCTCCTTATGTTCAAGGGTTAACTACATTTGGCAATGCTGCAATTGGACAAAAAATTGACGGAAATTTACACAACGGCGGCAACGATAGTATAGTGTCTAATGACTTTACACAAGTTATATCCGACGGAATTGGCGCTTGGATTACTAATAATGGCAGAGCAGAACTAGTATCTGTATTTACTTACTACTCGCATATTGGTTACTTAGCAGAAACAGGCGGACGTATACGTGCAACTAACGGAAATAACTCATACGGAGAATTTGGATCAGTTGCAGAAGGCACAGATCCAGATGAAACAGCAGTAACAGCGGTAGTTGATAATCTTACACAATATAGCGCAACAATAGCTAGTATTGTAACAGATCAAAGTTCATTACTTAATGTTGAGTTTGGACATGCTGGAAACGATTATACAGAAGTAGCGTTAAATGTATTTGGACCAGGCACAGGCGAGTCGTTAGTAGCTGACGAATTTCGAGATGATGCTGTAAACTATGTATTTGTAGATCAGGATGCAGATCCTGATGTAACCCTAGGCGGAAGCGGATATATTGTTGCAAGTAATACGGCACAAAGTGGATCTCTTACTGGTATATTCCTATCTGCCACAGATGGTAATTTAAGTAGTGCGTATATTGGTATGAAAATATATATTATAGGTGGCGCCGGAAACGGACAGTACGGTATTATTACTACATATAATGCAGGTAGTAAAGGCGCAACAGTTATACGCGAAAGTGACGGAGTAGCAGGATGGGATCACGCAATCCCAGGAACAACTATTCTTGCACCAAATGGTAGTTCAACTTACCAAATCGAACCAACAATTACATTTAGTGCTCCTACAAAATCAAGCTCTGCATTAACAATGCCATCTAGTACTACTTGGGGAGATGTTAAATATATTGAAACAGCAGCACAATATACAAATATTAGTGCGTCGGGCGGTACTGGTTCTGGATTAACATTTGATGTAACACGTAATGGATACAAATATTATTTAACAATTAATGCTGCAGGCGCAGACTACAAACGTTTAGATGCTGTAACTATTGCAGGAGCCTCGCTTGGCGGCGCAACACCTGCAAATAACATAACTGTAACATTAACTACTGTAAATAGTGTCAGTGGTGCAGCTGTTGATTACGACTTTGCAGGCATAGGACAAACAGGTAAATTCCTTGCATTGGGTAGTGGTACTACTGGTGCATTAAGTATTGATGGCAGCACTTGGACATCTGAAACTCTACCTACACCAGGCTCAGGTACCTGGGCAAGCATTGCAAATGGACTACTAGACGACGGTTCGTCAACATTTAAACCGAGCAGTATAGTTTTAACAACAACAGGTAGTAGTAATATAGCATATAGTTCTGATGCAGACACTTGGTCAACATCTACATTGCCAGGAGGCATGAATACAGGTGCAGAAAATAGAGTTGCATACGGAAATGTTGTAGGCTCTTTATCTAATAGATTTGTTGTTATATCTGTTGCTGATAGAGATACTGCACACAGTGATAATGGCGGAGCTACTTGGACAATAAATACTAATGCACTAGACACTATAGGGTATGATGCTATTGCATACGGCGCAGGAAAATTTGTTGCAACTCGTAGCGGAACTACAGACGCAGCATATAGTACAAACGGTGTTTCTTGGACTACTGTAGTACTTCCAGGAACAGCAGCAAGTGTAAATAGCGTTATTTGGGGCAACGGACGATTTGTAATGCTAGGCGGAACTAATGGTATTATGTATAGTTTTGATGGCATAACTTGGTTAAACAATACCTTATCATTACCGTTAACAGTAGCCGAGCGTAAAATTGCATACGGACAAGGTATGTTTATTTTAACATCAGACGATACTAATGAAGTTCAGTATTCAGAAAACGGAATATACTGGCAAGCATACACGCTTGCAACAACTGTTGCAGGCGGCTATAATGCTGTAGCATTCGGCGCACCTGCTAGAGAAGGTAAGTTTGTAATATTACCAAATAATGCCGGAACAGGCGGCGTTTATGCTAAAATTGGTGCTACTACACGAGGGCGTTCAGCTATTGCAAATCAACAATTATTTGAAGTTAGAATCATAGAACCAGGCTCTGGATACGGCTCGGCACCAACAATAACTGTTACTGACCCTAACAATATTGAGGATGTAGTACTAGTACCAAAAATAGCTAGTGGCGCAATAGCTAACCCAACATTTGTTAATAGAGGAACAGGCTTTACACAGGCAAGCGGAGAAGTTACAGCATCAGCATCAAATGGTAGTGCAAACTTCCCACAAACCGGAGGATTTATTGCGGTTAAACGATTAAGTAGCAGGCCAGTTAATGGTTCAAATGTTGAATTTGCTAGTTTACCAGGAGTATTCTTTAAACTAGTTAATGTACTTAGTTTTATTGGCACTAATGAAGGAACATTTACAGGCTTCTTACAAGTTAGCCCACTTGTAACAGTTCCGCAAGTTCTTCCAGAAGGTGATCCTGTAGAGTTACGTATTAGATTTAGTCAAGTACGTTTAACAGGACACGACTTCTTAGATATCGGTACCGGAGGCGTCACAACTACTAACTATCCAGATACACCGTTAACAGCACCGGATCAAAATAACGAAACTATTGACTCAGATGGCGGACGAGTGTTTTACACTGCTACTGACCAAGATGGTAACTTTAGAGTAGGTGACTTGTTTACTATTGAACAGTCAACTGGTGTTGCGACATTGAATGCCGATGCATTTAACATTGCAGGACTACAAGAACTATCATTAGGCGAAGTTACACTAGGCGGTAATAGTGCAAGTGTTAACGAATTTAGTACAGACCCATTCTTTACAGCTAACAGTGATAGTGTTGTTCCGACACAGCGAGCTATTAAAGCATATATCGAATCACAAATCGGCGGCGGTGGCGCAACACTAAACGTTAACAGTGTTACTGCAGGCGATATATTCATCGGAACTGATAGAATTACAACACTAAGCGGTAATACGCTAAATATAAAAGCAAACGTGGTATTCAGCGGAACTGTACTTGGTTTACCTCTAGCATATAACTATTTCTTAAAATAAGGACGGAGATTAAAAAATGGCAAATGGAATATTAGGATCAAACGATTTAACTTCAACAACAAATGTAACTGTGTATGATGTGCCTGACAGCACGTTTTCAGTAGTAACAATCAGTTTTTGCAACAAAAACGCAACAGCAATTACTGTTAGACTTGCATTAGTTAAACCTGGTCAAGCAACACCAGCAGGAGACGATTATATAGAATATGACACTGAGGTGTTAGCAAATGGTGTACTAGAAAGAACAGGCATCGTATTAGAAGCAGATAGAAAGGTCGTTGCATGGTCTTCTTCTGCAAACACAGTAGCAATGGTGTTTGGCATAGAGACAGCAACCGTTTAAAGGAAATTAATTATGGCTAGAAAAATTACATCAGGTATTACAGGAAGATCTCAATTAGGTGCACTGACCACAATAAATAATCATCTTCAATCAGTAGTAACAAATGCTAATATTGTGTTTGAACCCAACGGAACCGGAATAGTACAATCCCGAGCACACATTCAAGTAAACGACGGGAACACACTTAGACTAGCTGATAATGACTCTAGCACATATGTTGCGCTTAAATCTCCAGCAACCTTAGGAGCGAGTTACACATTAACTTTTCCTAGCAATGACGGCAATACAGACCAAATGTTACAAACTAACGGTAGTGGCGGCTTGACCTGGGCTACTCCATTCATAACACTATCTAATCAAACATCTTCGTCAACTACGCATTATCCAATGATGACTACATCAACTTCTGGAAAAATAACTGCTAATAATGTATCTAGTTCAAAGTTGTCGTTTCAACCTAGTACAGGTAGATTAACAGCTACAATCTTGGCATCAGGTAACGTTTCTATTACTGGTGGTAGTATTTCAGGAACATCTATTAGTGGCAGTACTGGATCGTTTACATCATTAACTGAAACATCAAGTATAATATTAAAAGATAATATTAATCCTATTGTTAATGCACTGCAAAAAGTATTAATGCTAGACGGAGTAAATTATAACAGAAAAGAAACAGGTAAATTTGAGGCAGGGTTAATTGCTGAAGAAGTTGAAAAAATAGTACCGGAGCTCGTAGACAATAACGGTGAATTTAAATCAGTTCAATACACTCGAATAACAGCATATTTGATAGAATCAATTAAATCATTAAAACAAGAACTAGATGATTTAAAGAAGATAAATATTACTAATACGAAGGAGTTATAAATGGCAAATCTTAAGAACACAATAATTAATGATACTAGTTATTTTCAATTGCCCAAAGGGACAGACGGCCAGCGCCCAGGTAGCCCGACTACTGGCATGATACGATATAATACAACCGAAAATTGGTATGAAGGGTACAACGGCACAGACTGGCAACAAATCGCTTTAAGTGATCCCGCAGTGTTGCCGGGACAAAGTGAATATACTAGTGGAGGTACGTACACCTGGACAGCTCCTGCGGGGGTGATGGAAGTTCAAGTAATGTGTATCGGAGGTGGCGGCGGCGGCCAAAACAATTGGGCTAATCCCAGCGGTGCAGGTGCTGGACTAGGATGGAAAAATAGTATACCAGTAACTCCAGGGCAAGGATATACAGTTGTAGTCGGCGGAGGCGGCGGCAACGGGCAGAACGGCGGCACTAGTTATTTTCAATCTACTTCAACAGTTGCAGGATACGGCGGCGGCTCAGCCTCGGGGCAAACAGGTGGTCCTTCTGGTAATTCGCGAGGCGGCGGCTACGTAGGCGACGGTGGCGGAGCAGGCGGCAATTGCAATGACTGGGCCGGCGGGGCAGGCGCAGGTGGATATACAGGGCAAGGCGGCGATCGCGGATCAAATGGTTCTGGCGGCGGCGGCGCTGGCGGCAACAATTATTCAAGTACATATGGCACAGGCGCCGGCGGCGGCACTGGTATTTTTGGTGAAGGGCCATCTGGGATTGGATTTTATACTCCGTGGAACACTACTGGATCGCCAGGGGGCGGCGGCAATGGCGGCTCAGGCGGCACAAGAGGATACTACGGCGAAAATCCATGGAGCAGCTCAGGCGAAAGCTCGAACAACCAACAAGGCGGCGCTTACGGCGGAGGCGGCGGTGGCCCTGGCACAAGTTGGCCAGCATGTTCAGGCGATGGATATCCGGGTGCTGTAAGAGTGTTATGGGGAAATACACTAACTAGAGCATATCCGTCAACTAATACGGGAAATTTATAATGTATATTAAAATATTAAATGGACAGCCGCATGGGCATCCCATCCTAGCTGATAACTTTATAACAGCATATCCTGACATTGATATAAACAATTTACCAGACGACTGGGCTCCGTTTATTAGACTAGAACGTCCTAGATTAGAAACTTACGAAACTCTTACTGAATCATATATTTGGGATGGAGACACAGTTACTGATAGTTTGATTGTTACTAGTATGACCGCTGATGAAATTACAGCAAAACAAAATGCTGTAAAAGAATCTTGGATTAGTAGCGGCGGTCATCCAGACTGGTCCTTTGATGCAGACACATGTACCCACAAGCCACCCCCTATGCCAGACGATGGACAAGTATATGTTTGGGATTTTAATGAAGAAAGATGGGTAGTAGTAGTGACTACAACAGTAGATTTAGGGTTGCCGTCATATCCTACAGATGGACAAACATATAGATATAGTGATCTTAGAGGTACTTGGATACCGAAACCATAAATCCAATTTAATTTGTTAACAATACCTCCGCTACTAAATATCAATAGTAGCGGAGGTATTCATGAGTTATAACTATAATAAAATATCAAATACACCTGAAGAAAGGCAACAAATTCTATTTCCATATGTTTATTGGAACGATGCATTTTCGTCTGAAGAACTTGAAAAAATTTGTGAAGTGTCATCAAATGGGTTAAGTAGCGGTGCTATTGGAGGCAAACCTTCTGCCAAAGATAATGCCAAAGATGGGCTAGTTCCTACTTTAAATGAAACTGTTCGCACTTCGCAAGTAGCATTTAATACTGTAAATGATCAAAATAGATGGGTCTTTGAAAGGTTAAATTATCTTATTGAAGAATGTAATAATCGTTGGTACAATTTTGATTTAAATGGATATGACCAATATCAATATACGGAATATCATAGTAGTGTTAATGGACACTATAATTGGCATGTTGATACACACTACGGACCAAAATCTAAAGACCAATATTCAGAAACTAGAAAACTATCATTAACATTATTATTAAATGATCCAGAAGAAGATTTTACCGGAGGGGAATTTCAAATGGGCCACCAAAATAATATTGATTCGGTTAAAATGAAAAAAGGTACACTGATATTGTTTCCTTCCTTTCAATTACATCGAATTGCACCTGTTACAAAAGGTGTTAGAAAATCTTTAGTAGTATGGGTGTTAGGACCTAAATTTAGATGAGCTATAAAATAATTGATAATTGCTTACCACAAGATGAATTTTTAAAAATAAAGAATATTATGCTTGGGGCAAACTTAGATTGGTATTATAATGATTTTATAGCATCACCTGGCAATGATTTAAGAAATGATTTAGATGATTTTCAATTTACACACTCAGCTTATAAACATAATATTGGGAAAGTAAGCGATTTACACAATGTGTTAACTCCTATATTAGAAATACTAAACCCGTCGGCAATTGTTAGAATTAAAGCTAATCTTCGACCAAAATCAAACGCAATAAAAGAAAGTGAGTGGCACTACGATAACGACAATTTTGACGGGAAGGTTGCTATCTTTTATGTAAACACTAATAACGGATATACAATTTTTGATGACGGCACTAAAGTTCAATCAATTGAAAATAGATTAGTGATATTTGATGGTGATACGTTACATACCGGATCTACGTGTACAGATCAAAAAGTTCGTTGTTTAATAAACTTTATGTATTATAATTGGACAGATTCAAAACTATGATAGAAACTATACAATTTCCTAACACAGGATTTTTAAAGATTGAACTTACTGATGATCAAATGGTACCGATAATTCAAGAAATTGATGAAATAAAAGAAAACTTTGATATTTCTACTAAAGCTAATTCATTTTTAGTTGGAAATATAAAAAAAGAATACAAATTAACTAAGTGCCATGATTACATTAATAAATTAATGGAACAATATGTAAGACAATATAACCAGTCGTTTGATTATCTTAAGACACAATCTTATTTGTCTGGTAATCTTCCTTTATGGGTAAACAACGTATGGGTAAATTTTCAAGAAAAATACGAGTTTAATCCAGTCCATGATCATTCTGGAGTATTTAGTTTTGTTATTTGGGTCACTCTTCCGTTTAATATTAGAGACGAAATTGAAAATTCTCCAGGAGCCAAATCTAAAAGTCCGTTAGCTGGCCACTTTTGTTTTTATTATACAGATGTCTTAGGTAATATACGTGAATACGATATACCGGCAGATGAATCTTTTGAAAATTGCATGTTGCTATTTCCATCTCACATGAAGCACTCAGTGCATCCGTTTTATTCGTCTGATCAGTACAGAGTTAGTGTATCAGGCAATATTGTTTTTCAAATATAAGGAACACTAGAAAATGAATTTCCCTAATAATATTAAAGACTATGCAAAATTATATAAAAATGTTTTCACAAAAGAGTTTTGCGAAAGCACAATTGAAACTTTAAAATCAGCCGAATGGAATGAACATCAGTTTTATAATAGTGATAAAGAATATATTGCTGTCGGTAACGATTTTTTACATTCTAATCAAATGTCAGCACAGCAAGAACATATCGACAAAACTATATATCAAGTAGTTGAACAATATATAATGAAAGATCATGCATCATACTACAAGCAGTTTAAGTGGTTCGGAACCTGGATGGGAACAACTGGAGTAAAATTTCACAAGTATGATCAAGGCACTAATATGAAATTACATTGTGATCATATACATGATATATTTGACGGTGAACGCCAAGGAGTTCCGTTATTATCAATTGTTGGATTACTTAATAATGATTACGAAGGCGGCGACTTCCTACTTTGGGAAGAAGAAAAAGTATTATTTGATCAAGGATCGGTATTAGTATTTCCTAGTAATTTTATGTATCCACACGAAGTAACAACTGTTACTAAAGGATCTCGTTATAGTTTTGTAGCCTGGGCTTGGTAATAACACATTATATATGAATATGTATAAAACAATTTATAATAAATTTTTTAATAGCCCTAAAATCAAATTCTATTGCGAATTGCCTGAAGTTAAAGAAAACTATCCTGTAATAGAAGCTAGCAAATATAAATTTAATTGGGTTAAAGAGTCAGCTAAGAAATTTAAAGAAATTTCTAAAGAAAAATCTTCGTATGAACAAATATCAGGAACTGTAAGGTGTCCGGGTGTTTTACCAATGATGCGAAAAGGGTATATAATGCAGTCGTGGTTTGATCTTACAATACGATTAACTGATGATGCTAATAGGTTCGAGTTTTTTATACCACAAGGGTTATATTCTTATTTAAGAGATAAAGGGTATGATAAACAACTAATTAGTTGGTTTTCTAAAGAAGAACCTGCTCACGCAATACCATTACCTAATTCTCAATTACAATCCTTAATTAAGATAACACTACCTTGGGCTGTGTCAGTGCCTAACGGATGGAATTTAATTTTTATGCCTATTCCGTATCCTGACCAAACAGATTTTGTATCGGTGCATGGTATATTAGGGCCCGGAAAACATTATGAAGTAAATGCAATTATCAAATGCAATTCTAACAATAAAGAATTTAGTATTCCTGCAGGTACTCCGTTGTTTCAAATTATTGCTGTTAGAGACAACAATGACAGCATTGAAATATTAGACTATGATGCTGACATTAAACAAAAAGAAACTGAGAGAAAATATCTTTCAAATCATCAATTTATAGTTAAAGATTAATTTTTAATATATAGTACTGTTTTAATTTCAGGAAGATATAGATATTCAAAACTAGATTCTCTGAGTGCAAATATTGCATCGTCAAGTGTTTCTACAATCGCTTTGCCTGCAAGATTAAACGAAGTATTAAGTAACATTGGAATACCTGTTTCATCATTAAACGTTTTTAATAAATTATGTAAGTGTTGATTTTGTTCTCTTGTAACAGTTTGAATACGGCAAGTATTGTCTACATGTGTTACAGCAGGAATTAGATTAAATTTTTGATCTTTTATATCAACTGCATACATCATAAATGGTGATTCTTTTATTTTATCTAGCTCAAACCAATCACTTGCATGCTCTTGCATTACTACAGCACCAAACGGCCTAAACGGTTCTCTATATTTTAGCTTATTTACTACGTCTTTTCCGTTGACAACTCTAGGGTCATATAAAAAACTACGATTTCCTAATGCTCTTGGGCCTGCTTCTGCACAGCCTTGATATAACGCTACAACATGCCCTGCTCGAATTAAATCTGTAATCAGTATTTCGTCAGCATCTTTAATTTCAAATTCGTTTTCTTTTAAAGAATATTCGTATTGAGGCCGATGTCCGCCTAAGTAAATAGATAACGGTTTTTTAATTTCTGTTGCCTTGGTTTCAGTTTGTATATAGTATTGACATAACCCTATACAATTTCCTTCGTCGCCACACATTGGCTCTATATAAAGATTAATATCCGAAGGAAGATTTTTTCTATAAAAACTATTTGCAACTACATTTAATGCAGTACCGCCAGATAGTATTAAATTTTTTTCACCTGTCTTGTCTAACATATCTTTTATTAAATTTAGACCAATATTTTGAAATGTTGCTTGTATCTGAGATGAAAAATTAATTTTTTGTTCTTGGTGCGTAAGTGATGGATATTTGCCGATATCAAACCCTCTATGTCTATTAAATTCGTCAAACTTAAATATATCCATATTAAATTTTCCGTCTTCGGTTAGTACTGGCGGAAGAGAATTGTCTTTAACACCAAAGGTTTGGAGGCTCATTAGTTTGCCGCCTTCGTCGTCTAATTCCATACTTCGAGAAGTACCTTCGTACATAAATCCTAAATCATAATCATTTCTTATTTCTATGATAGATTTTTTTCTAAGATATCTAGGAGGGAGTTTTTTGTCAACAGTAAATGCATTATCCCAAACAACAGATGCATTTTGATAATCCTTTGAATGAGTAAAAAATCTTCTATAAACTAAACCAAACTGATCTGGATAGGATGCAGTAAAGATCGATGTAGTTTCTTGTGCCTGATCACCATTGTCTAAATTATATGTTGCTCCTTTTCCGTCACTTATAAATACTAGAGCATTATCAAACTTAGAATTATAAAATGCAGTAGCAGCATGAGACAGATGATGACTATGATAGTAAGGTTCGAATTTAAAGTCTATTCCACGAGTAAATCCTAATTTTTCGATAATATTTATTATTGATAAATTTTCTGTAAAGATTGAATCGTATCCTGAAAGTATTAATACATCAATAGTAGACTCAATCTTGAGTATCTCTTGTAGTGTTCTAATTGGCAATCCGGCATCTTTCTTAAATTTAGAAAGTCTTTCTTCTTGATTATAATACACTAGTTCATTATCAACAAACAAACACGCTGACGAATTATGATCTTTTTGTATTCCTAATATGTTCATATTGGTAGTTCCTAAAATTATAAAGTTAACATAAAGTTTCCAGACACGCTAATTCTATAATCATTTGATGTGTAGAATGGATAAACGCAGTGTCTTAGTTTTGCAGGAAATAATACAATAGTATTTTCTACAGACTTATCTATGTGAATAGTGTGAGATTGAATGTCACCTAAGATATTTGTATATTGAAATTCAAAAGCTCCTGCTAGATTATTTTTAGAATATTTTCCTGGTGCAGAATCCTTCTCAGTATTCATATTGTAAGGAACATGCGTCCAAATCACAAAAGAAAAAATGCCATCGTGATCGTGATTAGGATTAAACTCGTTTTTCGATTGAAAATTTACCCAAGCATTTGTTAATCTTAACGGTACATCTTGCAAAAGCACCACTGATCGGCTAAGGTAATTATAAGTGTTGTCATAATCTCTTACTAATGGCATAATTAAATTTTCTAAATGATCTTTAGAATCTAATAACCTGTACTCCTTTTCTATATTTCCAATTAGTGAAGTATTCATAGAAATTGAAGATTCAAAATTACTTTTTATTTTTTCTATTTCATTTTGCACCGGCAACAGTTCCTCAGACGTGAACTGACGAGTTAGTATTCCGTAGTTGTTAAAATTTTGTACAAAGGTATTAGTCATTTTAATTAATCCTATAGTAATATACTGCTATATATATGTAGTCGTACTAGTAAAGATTGAGGTTAAATATGGTATACAACGAAGTAGAGTTAACAGAAAACGAAATTAATTTTATTTCTAAAGTTGTATTAGGTCCATCAATGGCATGGTATAAACAAGATTTTCAAACAGATTTTGAACCTGATAACGCAATAAAAGATAGTGTAGGTAATAACGGTTTTTTTGGCCATGCTCTAATGTTGCGTAATACAAGCGATCCTACTGTGCCTGGCAATATTAATAGTGAATATTATCATATGTTTGAAAATATTTTCTACAGATGGATTAAACAAAATAATTTAGAACTTCCGAGTAAAATCTATCGAGCAGGCTTAAACCTTACATTGCATAACGATAAAGATTTTTCAGTACCTCATTATGACCACGAATGGCCTCATTGGAATTGGATAATGTATCTTAACGATAATGATGCAGCAACTTTATTGTTTGACACTGACTACAATATAACACAACAGTTTCCTGCAAAAAAATTCCATGCATGTGCTTTTGAAAACACACTACATGCTCATCAATTTCCTAAAATAAACGAGTTTAGATATGTTGTAGTTTTTACATTTATATAAACTATAAGGATGATAACACCGTTCGTTGATCAAAAGCAGAATCCTGCATACGCTGATTAATAATTTCTTTATACATTTCAGGACTAGGATCTAATCTTTCGTATCCGTTGATTGATAATGATTTTTCAAATAACTCTAAACCTCCACATATCCATAAATAGCTCATAAGCGGAAATGGAGAACGACAGTCAAAAACACCAAGGTGGTGGTATTTTATATTGCCTTCCTTGATACGAGGCATGATAGATGCTAGCTTTTCTGGCATAGGATTTTTTTCTTTAAATTCTCTCCAAAAAGGACTATCGTCTCTCTTACCTAAATAATGTAAGTAAACAAAATTCATTTTTTCGTCTACATCGTTAGCAGTTATCTTATTAAACAATTCAATATTTTTTTCATCTAATGAATCAATCTCACCTAAGAAATCCTTTAAGTTTGACATTACATTTAATTGCAACCATATTGATGTAGATTCTAACGGCTCAATAAAGTTACTAGACAATCCAACAGCTATGCAGTTGTTTACCCATGCATTTTCAAATCTTCCTGCATTAAGGTCTAGCGTTTTTCTTATTTCAAGAGGCTGCCCGTAAAATTCTTCTGCCTCTGCCTCTGCTTGTTCTTCATTAATATAATCAGAATCATAAACATACCCACAGCCGATTCGATCTTGTAATGGAATTTTCCACATCCACCCATACTTCATTGCAATAGCCGACGTATAAGGCGCACATGCTGTTTCCGACTTTAGCCAAAATGCTATAGCTTTTTTCATTGGCAAGTGTTTCTTATACGACACCCATGACTGTTTATACACATTGCCAATTAGTGCCCTGTGAAATCCTGAACAATCAAAAACAAAGTCACATTTAACTGTGCTATTGTTTAAAACAAGCTCTTTGATATTTTCATTTTCGTCTAAATTAGCTGTGTGAAAATCGTCTTTAATAACAGTAATATTTCTTTCTACGCCAATTTTTTCTAAATATTGGCCAAACTTATAAGTGTTAAAGTGTAATGCATAGTTAGTATTTTGTAAATCAATTTTATTCTCTTGGGCTAGTCTAGCTTGATATAAGTAATCTTCAACTGGAAGAGTTTTACTAATTAATGCTCGATTATAATGATCCCAGCAACCAAAATCGAAAATACCTGGAATAGAAAATTCTGCAATATTTTCAACAAAGGGGTGGTAGTATTTTTTACCGTCGCCGTTCCAATTCTCAAAGTTGATTGCATGTTTAATTGAACCGCCTGTTTCTTTTAAAAAGTCAAATATATCAACATCTATGCTCCTTAAAAAATTAATTATATGAGGAGTTGTTGCTTCTCCAACACCGACTATGCCCTTTTCTTCACTATAAATTATAGTAACATTATCATCAGGAAACATTTTTCGTACACTATGGGCTGTAATCCATCCAGCTGTGCCGCCACCTAATACTGCAAAATTTCTTTTTGACATTCTATTCCTTTATATTTTGTATTTTATCAATTGCAACATTAAAAGCTATTGATATTCTATCTTCATCACTAGTATTTGGTTCTACGTAGTGTTCTAACCATGCAGGAAATATAACTAATGTTCCAGCTTTGGGATATATTGTCCAATGAGATGCAAGATCGTCTGTGTATTGGTCTACAGTTTCTTCTTTAATAATAAATTGATGTGCCATTGAAGGGTGCTTAAAACATAAGTTTCCACTTTTATCATTACACTTAACATAGTAAACTCCTGAAAATGTAGAATCTGCATGAATATGAGGCCTATTAAAACTAGCTTTAGGATTTATATTCATCCATATATTATTCATATAAATGTGAGTATCTTCTCGAAACCCTAATATAGATTTTGAAGCATTTAATCTTTCTAAAATATTATTAATTAATAAATTAATTTGTTGACTAGGTGCTGTTAACACATCACTTTGCCAAGCATGATAGTTGCTCTTAACAACTCCTGTTTCTTTGTTTTTTATCTCATAGCCATATTTTTCTAAGTCAGCGTTATCCATTACTGTTAACTCTTCTTTTAGTAAAAATGCAGAAAACATTTTGCTAATATTAATTTCCACTTTGCTGTAGCCTCCGACTATAAGTTTATATATACTACTACTATATATAACTTTTTCAAGGATATACTTTTAATTATGAACATTATTATTGCCGGAGGCGGCACTGCAGGTTGGCTAGCAGCATTATTTATTTCAAAGAATCATCCAGCACACAATGTGACTGTTATAGCATCATCTCAAATTGGTGTTATCGGAGCAGGAGAAGGAGTTACTGGTGAATTGATGGATGTCATTACAGGCCACTATGGTGATTTTGGCATAGATCCTCAAGACTTTTTAATGAAAACAGGAGCAATGCCGAAATACGGCATTCTACATAAAAACTGGAGTACAATAAAAGATGCAGCTTACTTTGGTCCCATTGATGGTACTCTTACAGGTCTTCAATTGCCAGATAGCTTACTAGCATATCAATCAACATTTAATCCAAACAATGTTCATTTAGGATCCTTTTATGGAAATCTTTTTGAACGTGAAATATCACCAATTAGTAAAGTAACTAATGCGTTTGACATTTCTACGTTTGCGTTTCATTTCGATGCAAAATTAGCAGCAGATTATCTTGAAAAAATAGCTTTGAATTTTACAAATTGTAATTTAATAGACAGTAAGATTAAAAGAGTAGAAAAGTCAAGTAACAGTCTACTGCAATCTGTTGTGTTAGAGAATGATAGAAAAATATCAGCAGACTTTTTTATAGATGCCACTGGGTTTTCTAGATTATTAATAAAAGAATTAGATGATGATTGGATTAGTTATAAAAAACATTTGCCTGTAAATACTGCAATTCCATTTTTCCTTGATCACGACGAAGACGAAGTTCCTAAATTTTATAGTGTAGCACAAGCACAAAATGCCGGATGGTATTGGGAAGCTGCTGTTCAGCATAGAAAAGGATGTGGCTATGTATTTTCGGATGACTTTATATCTGTAGATCAAGCTCACGCTGAAATTGAACAAACATTAGGAAGAAAAGTTGATCCAATTAAAGTTATAAAATTTGATAGCGGACGCCTTGCAAATAGCTGGGTCGGAAACTGTTTTGCTATAGGACTAGCATCTGGGTTTTCTGAACCTCTTGAAGCTACTTCGGTACATTCAACTATAAAGTCCTTGGCACATCTTACATTTGAGTTTCTTCGACCAACAATAGACGAAACAATTAATCCTGCATCAGTTAAATTGTGCAATCAGCGAATTAATAAAATGTATGACGACTTTAAAGACTTTTTATCTTCTCATTATTTAGGTGGTAGAACTGATACTGAATTTTGGAAATATATAACACATGAATCAGCAACTGACTATGCTAACGATTTAAAAGAAATGTGTAAATCAAGAATGCCAACAAAATTTGATTTTCCTAGTTACCCCGGTGCTGCCGGGTGGCTTATTTGGTGTTATGTTTTATTAGGAACTAATCAGTTAACATCTAAAGTAACTTCAACTTATTTAGATCAGCAAGCAATTAGTGATGCTGAGTATTTTTTAAATAAACTTAATAATTTTTCAGAAACTAAAAAACTAACGCATTATAGCTGTGCTGATCATATAAAGTTAGTTAAAAATAATAATATTAAGTTTAATCCTAAACAAGGTGTTGAATGGCATTTAGGATAATGTTGTAGCTTGTTGTGTCACTAATATTTAATAAATACTACGACACTAACAAGGATAACTAATCTATGAGTTCTCAGCAAGCACCTGTCGTTGACAGAATACGTATTATACCCAGACCAAGTGATTTTTTAAATCGAAATGTAGGCTCAAGTGGTCAAGTATATTATAATAAAGATTCTAGCAGTCTTCGGGTATTCAATGGTTCTAATCTCGGAGGATTTGAACTTGCTAAGACAGATTTAGCTAACGTTTTAAATGCTACATTCTTAGCAAAGGCGACAGAGGCCGGCGTAGGTGGCGGCAGTGGCGGCGTGTCAGTCTCGGTAAGTGAAACTGATCCTGCTTCGCCGACAAATGGCAACCTTTGGCTGAATACGAATAATGGTACATTGTATGTCTATATAAATGATGGTGACAGCGAGCAATGGATACAGCCAGCAAGCAGTGTCGGTGCATCATATGATCAAGATTTAAACACAACAGATAGCGTTGATTTTGTTGCACTTACAGCTAGTGGAACTATTACAGCAGATGATTTTGTAAGCACTGGAGTAGGTGTTCCGGTGTTGTCAAGTGCAACAACGTTAACATTAACAGCACCAGACGGTATAATAGTAACTAGTGGTCCTTTTAGATTACCAAGTTTTACAACAGTACAAAAGAATGCCTTGAGTTCAGTTAATGGTGATATGGTGTACGACACTACATTAAACAAAGCACAAGTTTATGAAGGCGGCGCCTGGGCGAGCTTAGTATAATATGGAAAAAGAATATGCAGTTGTAGTTAAGGCTGGTGTTGATCTTAAATTATTCGACGCAGAATTGTTAGCAACAACCGGCGCAGGTCCTGTGCCCAATCGATCTGTAGCTATTGCAAATCCAAGACTTGGCTCTAAACGTATGACTCATTGGATGCTTACTGATGAAGAAGTAACCGAATTAAATCAAGACGACAGAGTGTTATCAATAGAAATACCAATTGATCAAAGAGACGACATACAAATTGGGTTGCATAAAACACAATCGGATAAATTATTTACAAGATCAAGCGGAATAAATGAGACTTGGGCAAACTGGGGGCTACGTAGATGCATTGAACAAACTAATGTATATAATAATAGTTCAGCAGCGCCTGATAATAATTTTGATTATGCCGTTGATGGATCAGGAGTAGATGTTGTAATACAAGATAGCGGATTACAAGTAGACCATCCTGAATTTATGATAGCAGGGTCTATAGATTCAGAATATAACAATGGAGCAATTTCTAATCTAGTTGGCAACGGTAGTAGCTTCTTCAGTCGAGAGGTTACAGTTAATGGTGTGAGAATTGTAGCAGCAGGAGCAGTAGGTGGGCAAACAGCAGTACCAGATGCGTGGACTGAAAAGGTTGCACGTATGTTTGAATTGTTTACTGACAAAACCGGAGCAAGTATTAACGAAACATCACAACGCACATTTATTAAAACACTAAGGGGCGATGCAGGAACTTATCACGCAGCCCAAGGCCCAACACTACAACGAGTAGCAAGAGGAGCTGGCAGCGACTATACTCCGAACTTCTTAACTGATGAAGGTATTGCTTCTTATAACTTGTCACCATTATTTGACTCACACGCGGCCAATGATATGGTTTGGTATTTGAATTCAACAGGCGATGGCTACGGCGATGGAGACATTGACGCACAAGAAGTAATTGAACACGTATTTCATACTCTACATATGCACGGCCTTGATGCTGTGTCATTAAAAATGTATGCAGCAATAAGTTCAGACTGGGCAACTGGACCGTTATATAACGCAATGGTAGAAGCGTACGATGGCGGCTTTTGGGATCCATCAGGATATGGCGGCAGCAACTTTAAAACTGTAGCAGATGCATTTGAAGTAGCAGCAAAAGAATATCTGTACTTGTTAAACTTCTGTATGTTTGAATACACTAGCTTATGGGACGGTGACAGTCTTGCTCCTGAGTGGACAGATAATGTTCGCACAGCATCACAAATTCAAACAAATCTTCCACTAGGTTATGCACTCTTTAACTCATACATCGCTCCGGTTATTAGTAAACCAAGTATTGCCACTATTAATAGTATATTTGGTGATGGTAATACACCAGCACAAGATAACCCAGCACTAGCAGGCGTATCGGGATATGTGGTATCTACGGCAGGCACATCACGGGTACAACAAATTGATTGGTACACAGCTAGCGGGTTGTCCGGAACACAGAGTGTTAATCATTATAGAGACTGGGACGGTCACGGCACACATGTTGCTGGAATAACTGCTGGTAAAACTTACGGATGGGCAAAAGGCGCACATATATATTCGCAAAAATTAGCAGGACTTGAATTCGACGGCAACACAGGAATTAGTATTACAGATGCATTTGATACAATAAGGTTATGGCATGATGCAAAGCCAATAGACCCGGCAACGGGATTCAAACGTCCTACTGTAGTAAATATGAGTTGGGGATACAGTACAACTAGATCAGGCGCCCCTGATAGCGGAACCTACAGAGGAGTAGATTGGAATTATGACATTGATTACACAACTCGCCTTGGACTTTGGTCAGGAGTAGGATACACTCCTGACTATCTTAATTCAGGAACTTCGCAGCGAGTTCCTGTGCGTGTTGCAAGTGTAGATGCAGAGATCGAGGATATGATTTCTCAAGGCATTCATGTATGCATAGCTGCAGGTAACAATTTATATAAAGCAGAACTATTAGGCGGAGTAGATTACGACAATACAGTTACATTTGGGGGAACTACTACTAATTATCATAGAGGAAGTAGTCCCTATAGTGATAATGCGTTTATGGTAGGCAATTTAGATACTACAACATTTAATGACGGCGGAACTTTTCGAGACAAGACAGCATTTTCAAGTACACGTGGACCAGGAGTAAATATTTGGGCGCCTGGCACAAGCATAGTAAGTGCATGCAGTACTACTAACCAATTTGGTAGTTCTTCTATATCTTCGCCGGAAGATAGTAATTTTAGAATACTAAGTATTGGCGGCACAAGTATGGCTGCACCACAAGTTGCAGGAGTAGTAGCACAACATCTACAAGTTAGACCTGATTTAACTCCGGCACAGATGCAAGACCGAATAAATGGCGAAGCCCTTGAAGTAATATATACTACAGACTCGACTACAGATTACTCAACTAACGAAAGTATTCTCGGAGCATCTAATAGACACCTATATAGTAGATATGGCGTTGCAAATCCCGTAACTATGCCATTGTCTGCATTAACATTTACTGGATTAAGATTAAAATTAGACTAATCTTAATGATATTAACACATAAATACTTGAGACAGGAGTTATAGAATGGCATTAAATTTTCCAGCAAGCCCACTACTAAATGATGAATATACTTCTAACGGAATAACGTGGCGATTTGACGGCGTAGCTTGGAACGTAGTATCAGGTGGCGGCGTCGGTGGTGGTGGTGGTGGTGGTGATTATTCTAACGTTGATGTTGATACACATTTAAATACAGCTACTGCAAGTATTAACGAAGTATTAAGCTGGTCCGGGAGCGACTATGCTTGGACAGCTAATGGCAGCGGCGGTGGTGGCGGCATTGCGCTTACAGATCTTAGTGTAACAGTTGAAGCAGCCGGAACTGCTAATTTAACATACAACAACACTACAGGTGTGTTTTCATATACCCCGCCTGATTTGTCAGCGCTCGGTGGCGGTGGCTCAAGTAATTTTAGTGACTTAGGCGATGTTACTTTTGCAAATCTAACCATTGACAAAATATACGAGCCTGCTATAGCAATGCTAAGACTGGATAATGTAGGAACAAGTGCTTATACCTTTAACAGTCATTATGCAGGTAATAATCCTACATTATTAGTTTTATCAGGAGCAACGATTGCATTTGATCTAGATGAAATACCAGGACATCCCTTCCAGATACAAGACTCGGCAGGTGATCCTTATAACGTTGGATTAGTACATGTATCCTCAGCGGGAATAGTAACAACTGGGCTAGCTGCACAAAATAGGTCTAGCGGAACGTTGTATTGGAGAGTTCCGGAAACTATATTTGGTACTTATAGATACCAGTGTAACTCGCATGCTGCTATGTTTGGACCTATTACAATTAAGCGATTAAGTTCTATTTAGAATCTTTAACTAATCCGTCTAGCGTCATTCTTATATTAATAACTTTTTCTACATTTTCACGTACTTTAGTTGGGTCAATATTTTTATTAGTTACCGGATTGTGTACTGCGTCTATTAAATTGCATTGATGTATTAGCTCATTTAATAATGCATACCCGTGCTGTTGCACTTCTGTATTTTTAATTTTTTCTATAACTGATGTATATTTTTTAAATTCAGTTTGAAATTTTAATTCTTGACTTAATTTAAACATTAATTTAACCTAAAATAATCGTTAATATCGTTTGAATTACTTACTTCTGCCATTGCACTATTAGCAGACAGCCCTTCTAACATAACTGGCATTAATGCAGGAACATGAAAGAATCCTCCCTCTTGTAGTTCTTGGGCATACACCTCCCCGTCAGCTGTATCTACCCATTGCACTTTAAATTTACCAGCATTAACAAACCAGCTTTTTGATTTATTTTTATGAAAATGTAATGACATTTTACTATTTATTTTTTCAAAAATTAAAATTTTCCCACAATGCTGATCGTTGTCGGCCCAAATAATTTCATATCCGTAGTCAGTTTCATTAACATTATTATTCATTTAATATTCTCTAATCTAATAAGTCTATAACTTTAAACACAGTTTCAAGTTTTTGTAAATTAACTTTTTTTTGTAATGTGTTACTTAGCCCATGATGTAGAGGCTTTGGCCATTTGCCAAAACTACACCAGGCATAACCGTTATGTTCATCATTTAATGTTGGTATAAATTCTTGTCCCACAACACATAAGTATGTATGGAAATGAAAGCGACTGTCATTGCTAATAAATGTTTCTAAGGGCATGGTTTTCTTAATTGAGATTTCGCCAATCTCTTCAAAGATTTCACGTTTTAGACCTTCCCAAGGCGTTTCGGTACCTTCGTTAGTGCCACCTACTAATCCCCACAAATTACCAGCACGACCTTTTACTCTGTGTAAGAATAAAAAGCGTTTAGTACTTTGGGCATAGACAATAGCACCACTACAAATAATATTTGTTTCCTTCATACTAATAATTATCTTAGTATGCTAATCTCCAGGTGCCTCTTGGATACTCACCATCGTATGCTAGTACCCATTCATTGTTTTCATATTTGTATTGTTTACCTGTATTAAGATTAGATGTGTAAACAATAGTACTATCATCAGTGCTAGCATCAAATACTATACTCCAATTAGTACCGTCCCATTCAATGATGTCATTAACACTTGCTACAAAATCAGTGCCATCAGTATTTTTCCAAGCATCAGGACCGTCATATGACGAATCTTGCACACTTGCGCCATCATTTATACTGTCTAGTATTAGTATGCGCGGATTGCTTGATTTTAAATCAGTAGGGTTAGTTTTATAAGGATTAATAATATAATCAATTTTATTTCTATCACCATTAGGACCGTGCATGATTGTATCTGCAGGCATTGTGTCAGTGTCCCAAACAATTGCTAATTCGTAAGGATCAATTGAATTAACTACAACAGTGCCTACAATATCATTTGTTAAATCTTCCCTAGATAATCTTAATTCAGTAACACCTGAACTAAATTCAAACGGCATTGATTTTAAATAACCTGTCCATGTTTCTGAACCAACTACACCTTTATGTACTAGTTTAGCAGTTGTGCCCATTACTAATAGGCCATAATTATCGTGTGAAGTAACTATCGGAGTATCAACACTAGTGATACTTGTATCTTTGTTTGTATTTTGTTCTTCGATTCCGGTAATATTACCAAAATTATCAACAGATTCTATCTTAGTTGTAATGTCGGCTTGTGGAGTATCTGATGAATACCTGCCTGCTCTTGATAAGTCTAAATCAATTGTGCCTTGACTTTCATTGAATATACTTTGTATAACTTGGGTAATTACACCTAATCGTTTAACTTTAACAGGTGGACTAATATATATTGGAGTAGTAAACGAAATTGTAGCAATGTCAATATCACTTTCAGTTCCAGTAGGAATAGACCTACTACTAAAAGTAATACCTGTTTGATGCACTACACTTAAACTAGTCCAGTCAATATAATTATCAGTTGTTTGTATTTCTAAACTTGGGTTAAACAACATTAATATTTGTTCTAGAATTTGTAATTTTTGATCAGTGTTTGAACTCCAGATATCAACATTGACATTTAATGTGTACGGAGTAGGCATTAGTCTTTCAACTGTATAGTTTTTACCTTCGGTGTTTAAATATTCGTTACCGTCAGCATCGTATGCACGTTCTCTAATATTAACTTTGTTAATATAACTACTATCGCTTAGTCGTGCCGCGTCAAGTTCAAGACCAGTTATGTATACTGCCATCCTAGGTGCACTTGGAATTTTATTTTCACTATTTTCTCTAATAATATTTGCAACTTGACGAGTCAAATCGCCATACATTACTGGAATCTGTGTAAGAGCTCCTTTGCCGTCTTTGTAACTAAAGTTACTCATTAGACGTACCATTTGTGTTATGTATCTGCGTATTTGGCCATCATAAAAATGTTGCATTATTCGTTACCTACTTTTTCCCATCTAAGGGTCGAGAATCGCATACCTATTAATTTCCAACCTAACGGAACCATTATTTCGTTAACTTCTTTTATAACATTTGGTGTATTTTTTCCTAGGTCATAGAAAAATTCATTTATTATATCATTAGGCATACTACTATTATGTGTTTCTCGGTACATCTTTATTACTTGATTTAAATGAACTGATGATTTAATTTGCTTTAGTGCATTAATTAATTTAGTTTCGCCGGTTCCGAGTCCGCGCATTGCATCAAACAAATCAGATACAATTTCCGAAGTACCTTCAATGCCTTCTTCACCGCCTTCACCTTCTTCACCTTCGCTACCTCCGCCAAACTCACTAGGGTCATACGTCGGAATATTGATGTTATTATACGGAGTATCTAATATATTGCCGTCAGCATCTACAAGCTTGCCCTGATCGTTCATTCGCGTTACTTCTTTGCCAGTTTCGTCGTGTTTATTATCTCGATCCTTATCAACTCTATCGGCCCAGGCGTTGTGCCGTTCAGCTTGATCAGCTGTTGTTGCAACAAAAGATCCAGTTTGTACAGGAAATTCTTGTTTGTCGTCATCGCTGGAAGTTGCGTCACCGTCTTGAGGCTCAATTTCGCCAATATCTGATGTGTCACTATTGTCGTCACTAAAATCTGGTACAGCATCGACATCGTCAGGATCGGCAATTTCGTCTCTCTTTAATACATCAAACGGGTATTTAGAACCTGGCTCACCTTCAATGTAAAACCTTGAAACAATTAATTCATTATACGATAGTTTGAGTCTAGCTATTAATTTTTCTCTAAAATCAGTACTTGTAAGAACATCTACCGGAATAGGACCAATACGTATTTGTGAATCATCTGTAAACCGTACTAGGACAATATATGCATCTTTTGTAGGTAACTCTTTATTTTCTTCACGTACTATTATTTTTTTTATATCTTTATATCTCATTATTCCTCCACATTCCATGGTATTAATGGAATATCTACCCCAGGCCCTGACGGTGCTGGCACAACTGGCTCAATTGAAGGAGCAGGTGCTGGCTCTTCGGCTGCTTTTTCTCGAGCATCTTCTGCTTCATCGGCTATACGTTGTTTTTCATCTTCTAGTTTTTTAGCTGCTTTTCTATCAGCTTCTGCTTTGTCAGCAAGACGTTTATCTTCTGCAGCGTCGGCAATCTGCTGTGCTTCTATTCTGGCAGCCTCAGCTTGTGCTGCATCTATTCGTTTTTGTCTAGCCTCGTCAGCTAATCGTTGTTCCTCGTCAGCTAATCGTTGTTCCTCAGCAGCAGCCTCTACAGCATTTTTAGCCTCTTGATCTGCTCTATCTTGTTCAGCTCTTGCTTCGGCTTCTTCTTTTGCTTTTTCTGCTTCGTCTGCTAATCTGTCTGATTCTACAGCCTCAGCTTCTGCTTTTATAACTGCATCTAAGTCTGTTATAATATTGTCAGGAACTAATTCTTGTAATTTAGGATCACCATCAATAAGGTCTTTGGCACCTTGCCAATCTTCTGCATTTAACAACCGCTCTAATTCGTCAGCACTTGCCTTTAAAGCAGTTGCGTTATCTGCATTACCGTCGGTTGTTCCGCTATTATCTGCATCACCGTCCCCGGCAGCAGTAGAGTCTGAATTAGAATCCTGATCACTTCTTCCGTTGCCGTCATCGTTGTTACCTAGATCGTCGCCGTCCTTGCCTGATGCAACTCCGTCTCCAGTACCACCAGCAGCAATACCCGGTCCTTCTATTCCGGCACCTGGACCGTCACCTGTAGTCGCTGTTCCGGCACTACCGGCACCGGCAAAACAATTCTCTAAATATTCGCGATCTTCAGGAAAATCTAATAGATATTTTTCCATTGCAGTTCGTGCAAGTTTTAATCCGTTCGGACGTTGTTCACGTGCAGCACGTTTTAGTGACCTACATAATATCAAAGGTTTGGCGGTTTCTACTAATTTTATATCTTTATATTGCATTAATTATCTGCCTTTGGTTTAAGTGCTTGGGACAAACTTTGACGTTCTGTTGTTGTAACACCACCAATTGTATTAGTATTGCTATTGTTAACAAATGTACCTTTTTGTGTTGCACGGGTATTTGTATTTGTTAATGTCATTCTTACATTATCTTTTTGCTTTACCCATCGTGCGCCGTCATATCTAAATAATCTATTTGGTGAAAAATCTGTACGTAAAAAGAAATCACCTGTTTCTGGACCTGGCGCAAATGCAATACCAAATCCAAATACTTCGCCATTAGTTGGAATTCCGTCTCCTAATAAATAACCGTTATAACCTTCGCGGTCTGGAGTTTGCATAGTGTCTGGCACATCGTCGCTGTTGGTATCTACTAATTCGGTATTTCCGTTTGCATCTAGTTGTAAACTAAAATAATGACTTGTGTTATAACCGCTTTTAGGAGCATCTGATTCTGCTTGTGCAACTACGGCATTGTTAATTTGCATTTCTTTATCGTATGTTGAAAGCAAGTCACGAAGTGTATTCCCACCTGGCGCATCTTCTTCTGCAGGCAAGTCGAGTATTTCTTTAAATTCTTGACCGTCATATATTTGTTTAAGTTTTAAACGATATAAATGCGGATACCAAGTTTGACTAAATCCTTCTGCTGCACGATTAACATCTTCTACTACGTAAAAACGTTTAAGTGCAACACTATAATCATTTAGTGCGTACTCATCCTTTAAATGAGGCAATTCAACTACATCGCCCGCTATAATTTTTCGTCCGATTGTTTTAACACTACTATTAATATGTATTGTTAGCATCAGTGTGTCATTACTTAGGAACAATCCAAACTGACTTAAATTAAAGTCGAGATCTTGAACATTATATATTCCACGCATTGTGTATACATCCGGATCATACTTGCGATCTCTGTTTTCAAGGAATAACAAATCTTGTATGTTTGTTTCCTTAACAGCATCGTATTGAGGTTGATCAGCTGTTGCGTCTGCGTCACTAGGATTCTCTGCTCCTAGGAACTTGTGTATGTTAATGTCTGTGCCGCCAACTGTAAACATCTCATAGACTTGTTTGTCTATAAAGTGATAATCGTTACCTTTTTGCGGTTTGTATAAACTTAATCTTGGCATATACATATTTAGCGTCTTTGGACAGTAACGATAAATACTAATGGAGACACTTTATAATGACAACTACAAAACAAGAAGTATATGATTATGTAAACACGCTGCTAGGCGGGGGTATGGTTGACGTTGAACTCGATCCTATTCATTACGAAACTGCATTAAAAAAAGCACTGTCTAGATTTAGACAGCGGAGTGATAACTCAGTTGAAGAAAGTTATCTGTTTTTAAAGACAGTTCCAGATCAAAATGAATATATTTTAGGAAATGAAGTTATAGAAGTTCGCCAGATTTTTCGTAGAAGTATTGGATCACGCCCAAGTACATCAGCATCAGGCGGCCCGATATTTACTCAATCGTTTACTGCTGCTGCATCACAAGCAATGTTTAATATAAACTATAATATTAGCGCAGTCAATACAATTGTAGTGAATGTAAATAACGTTGCAACAACTGCATATACTACGGACAACGGCACACGTAGTATTATATTTTCTACTCCCTTAAATTTAAACGACATAGTTAATGTTAGTCTTTATACTAGTAGCGCGAATGGCGGCGGCAGTTTATTTGATCCGTTTAGTTTAGCATACACAAACGCATACTTACTATCAAGTAGTAACATGGGAGGACTAGCAACATATGATATGTTTAGTCAATATCAAGAACTTGTTGGCAGAATGTTTGGTGGATTTATTGAGTTTACTTGGAATGCTAGTACAAAAAAACTTACATTGTTACAACGACCAAGGTCAGAAGAGACAATTATGTTAATGGCGTATAATTATCGTCCAGATGAGCAATTGTTAAGTGATTATATGTCAGAACAATGGATTAAAGATTATACTCTTGCAACTTGCAAATATATGCTAGGCGAAGCAAGAGAAAAATTTGCTACTATTGCAGGACCACAAGGCGGCACAAGTTTGAATGGGTCTAGTTTAAAATCTGAAGCACAACAAGAAATAGAAAAACTTGAAAATGAAGTAGCAATGGCTATGGCCGGCGGCACAGGTTATAGTTTTTCAATTGGCTAACTTATTGAAATCATTGAAGAAAATAATCTAATGATTTCAATGACTTAAAACCACCAACGTTAGCGCCAACATCTTGTTATATTGTAAATACAGTATGTAACAAGGAGAAGCTAATGTGTTCACCATATGTGCGTAAAGAAGCCAATAGACTTAATTGGATAATCAAAGGAAAACTTATTGATATAAGTTGGTCCGATGAAGATGTCGAAAAAACCTACAATTCATATTTTAAAAGACTTTGGGGTAATAACGAAATGTATATCCACGAACAAGGCTTTGATCAAGCGTATGCAGAACGTGAAGAACAAGTTTATCAAAATGATATAAACCGTGTTGCTGTACTAGGCGGTCACTACGATTAACGGTTGACACTACCTAGCTTTTAATGTATAATATATTTAAATGTTAGGAGATTCATATGAGTAAACCCAAGTTACTAGTAATAGGGCATGGCCGCCATGGCAAAGATACTGTGTGCGAAATGCTTCGTGACTGCTATGGATATACTTTTGAAAGCAGCAGCAAGTTTTGCAGTAAACAATTTATATACAATGATCTAAAGGACAAGTATGGATATGCTAATGAGGAAGAGTGTTACGCTGATAGGCATAATCACAGAGCAGAATGGTATAATGCTATCTGCGATTATAATGTACCTGATGCAGCGACTTTAGGTAGAGAGATGTTTGAAGCCTATGATATTTATTGTGGGCTGCGCAACAAGCGTGAATTCTTTGCAATGCAAAATACTGGTGTATTTGATTACTGTATTTGGGTTGATCGCAGTATGCACTTAGAGGTCGAATCTAAAGACTCGATGAGTTTAGAACAATGGATGGCTAACTTTACAATTGACAACAACGGTACACTGGAAGACTTAAAGTTTAATTTAGATCAATTAATGAGTTACTTAGAAGTCAGGAACTAAGTCTCCCTGTTTCCACCGCACTCCTTCTTTTTGTAGAGTACGTTGACAGTTTGCACAGATAGTTTTTAAGTTCATAGGACTGCAATTATTTAGATCTCCATCTATGTGAAACACATTGAATTGCTCAATGTGTTTACTTTTAAAATTGCACTTCTCACAAAAGTCTTTCTTGACATAGCCACGTTGTTTCCATTTAGGTACTCCGTGGCTAACCCCATTACGTAAACAGCGTTCGCATAGTTTACGATAATAAACTTTGCCCTCTTTTTTATAGTTTATAGCCGCAGGACGCTGGCCGCACTTGCATAATGGTCTCATATTGTATTTACCTCACCTTTTCGGCCCCTTTTATACCGCTATAACTCGTATAAATTTATCGTAGTATGCTAAATACTAACAATAACAATCCAATAGGAGAAAACGATATGGCATTGACATCACCAGGCGTACAGGTTAGCGTAATTGACGAGAGTTTCTACACTCCAGCTGAACCAGGTACAGTACCAATGGTTTTTGTTGCATCTGCAAGCAATAAGACAAACGCAGCTGGAACAGGAACCGCACAAGGAACATTAAAAGCTAATGCAGGTAAACCTTACTTGCTTACTTCGCAGAGAGATTTAGCAGATACATTCGGCGATCCGCTATTCCAGATTGATAACAACAACAAT